>ENA-OWPN01000025-OWPN01000025.1-human-gut-metagenome-genome-assembly--contig:-NODE-25-length-246576-cov-7.234556_pt1 | contig 246576 bp, 236 predicted proteins | sample MGYA00248266_ERZ651850 | MGnify/ENA primary metagenome ERZ651850 (study PRJEB26924, sample SAMEA4378296) | human gut metagenome | biome: human gut; feature: human-associated habitat; material: faeces... | reverse complement strand
TTGTCAGCAGCCCCCGTTTCGTGGTCTGCGTGTAGTTCCTTGTAAACTGACCTAAGACGCTTGATAAATATTATGCGGTGTTTAATATAGGCCTGAATCCTGAAAACATACCACAATCAAGTCAGGGAGAATTAAAAGGAATACCCACTGAAAAAGGAAGTAAGTATAGGATTACTGACTGTGAACAGAGTTCTGATGGAACCTTTTTGTATATGAAATTGAATTATGAAAAAATTGACGCTGAGACAAATGCTGTATTGCGGACCGGAACGCTCTATATGAAACTTTACAAGAATAATTCAGAGGATGTTGGCTATTACATTGACGAAATCAGTAATCAGGAGTCATTTGGGTAATTTGAAAAATAGGCAATTTAAGAGAAGTAAAAAGGCTGGGGAATGTCCCTGGCCTTTTTCGTTCCCATGCCAGCAAAATGAGAAGAATAAAAATGGCGGATGCGAAATTAGCGGAAATTGCACCGGGAACATGGTCGTGGGGATTGAGCGCCGTGAAGCGGAAATCAGGTGTTTGGAAATTATCCCGGCGTGGGAGCATCCGAAACCATGTTTGGAACGTTTGCCAGGGAATCTCCAGGGGAATATGAGAGAGAGGAAATCAGTGAATGAGTACAGAGGTAATATGAATATAAGTAAAATCTTTTTGTGCAAAAGAACCAATTCATATTGTGATAATTCAATAAAATTATATAATATGGAAATTGAGTCTTGACTTTTCAAACGTTTTAAATTACACTTTACTTAAGAAAAACAAGAAGGAAAAAAGCAAACATGACAATAAAAGATATCGCCAAAAATTTAAATGTGAGCTATTCCACTGTCTCTCTATCCCTAAATAACGACCCGAGGGTTGCAGAAAAAACAAAAAAACGTGTCATAGAGGAGGCGGAGCGTCTTGGGTTTACATTCAATTCCAATGCACGCAGTCTGGTGACGAAAAAGACAAACCGTATTGGCATTGTTTTTTCAGATAATTTCAATGCACCAGATTACAGATGGTTTTTTAATGAGATTGAAACATATTCTACCAGAGCAGTTGAAAATTGCGGATATGATTTTTTTATACAGCCCAATAAAAATATCCATTCACAGAGCAACATCCTGAGAATGGTCAACGGAAAAATGGTGGATGGTCTGGTTATTTTTTCAAAGACCCTCACAGAGGCTGAATACAGATTTCTTTGTAATGCTGATATTCCTTATGTATATGTTTATTTTAAACCGCCCTACTCTGCAGATATACCGGATAACTTTTTTTGGGATGATAACAGGAAGGGAGGATACTGGGCTACGAAGCACCTTTTGGAACATGGACACAGGAAAATTTTGACGATTCGTTCCAGTGACCCGGAACTGAAGATGTATGATGACCGCACGGCCGGATACATGGACGCCATGGAGGAATACAGTGCAGAGCCGGCTATATTGACAGCCCGGATGGACTTTGAATCCCAGAGGGAGTTTGTAAGTCAGAATATTGAGTATTTACGTGAATTTACCGGAATTTTTTCCCAGCAGGACCTTCCTGCGTTATCCATTGTCCAGCAGTTGAAAAAATACTACGGGATGGATGTCCCGGGGGACATATCAATCGTAGGTTATAACGATATCGAATTGATTTCCTATCTGGATATTCCTCTGGACACCATCGCAGACCCCAGGGAGGAGGTTATAACCAATGCGGTCAACTCCCTTATCTGCCGCATTGAAAATAAGGAGGATTTAAATCCGCGTAAAATCTATCCCCGTTTAATGATACGGGGGTCTGTACAGGATTTGATATAGCCCGGCCCTGTGAAATGGGTGATTTTTATCGTTTCATACTTAGCCTTGTAAAAGGCTTTGTTTTTGATAATAATTTCAAACGTTTGAAAAGGAGAAGGACGTTATGGCAGTGCAAGAAAAAGAATCTGCTGCGAAAGAAAAAACTGGTGTTGAGGACCAGGTGATTCTGAAAATGGCAGATACAAAAAAGGAAGAGGAGAAAGGAACGCAGATGATGGAAAGACAGCAAATCAATGACAAGATTTATTATGGTGAGACGGAGGAGGTGAATCCGGTCAGACATGCGGATTACAATGATTACCTGAAGCTGGCCGAATCTAAGCAGCAGCTGCCTGGTTTTGATGGGGAGTACCGCGATATTGTGGATTATGTGCTTAAGATAACCCATCGGATATGGGAGGAGAAGGGAATCGGGGTCATTTACGATACGTACCATAACGATGTGACCATGCACTGTGCTTCCACGAATCTGGTGGGAATTAAGGATGTGGTTGCCAACACATTGATGACATTGCATTCATTTCCGGACCGCCGTCTGATTGGTGAGCAGGTTATCTGGTCAAAGCATGATACAAAGGGATATCTTTCCTCCCACAGGGTCCTGTCCACGGCTACGAATCTCGGTGACAGTGACTTTGGCAGGGCAACAGGAAAGAAGGTGAATTTCCGTACGGTCATTGACTGTGCCATTGAGAATAACCGCATTTACGAAGAGTGGCTGGTGAGAGATAACCTGTGGCTGGTGAAACAGCTGGGATTCGATGTCCATGAGGTTGCAAAGAATATGGCCAGAGGGGCAAAGGGAAAAACCCCAGCCCTACAGTCCAGATACGGCCTGGGAGAATCCATGGAGGGACAATTCTTTCCTGAGAAATACAGAGCCAAGGATGACAGTGTCGGGGAAATGATGCTGGAGATGCACAGCCACGTATTTAACTACAAAATGATTAATGAAATCAGGACATACTATGCAAAGGATGCTGTAACCCATTATATATGCGGGAAGGACCTGGTTGGCTATGAGGAAATTCAGGGCATGGTCATCAGCCTCTTAGCTTCCTTCCCCAATGCACACCATAGCGTGGACCGTATTACCTGCAATAGACGGGCAGGTGAGGATGAATGGGATGTGGCTGTCAGGTGGAGGCTGCGTGGACTGCATGAAGGCCGCGGCATGTTTGGCGCGCCATCCATGAAGCCGGTGGAAATGTTGGGAATTAACCATTACCGGATTGCAGGAAACCGAATTCAGGAAGAGTGGGTTACATTCGATGGCTTAGATGTATTGAAGCAGATTTACCTGGAGACAGATGATGCTTATATAAAAACAGATGATAGCATGATAGAGGGGGAGAGATAAATGTCTGCAATAGCACAAGAAGCATTTGGAGCAGAAAATGATATCATTTTAGGGAAAAATATATCGGCTGCACGCAGAAGCCTTGCATTCCTGTCCATCGTCATTGTATACTTTTTTTATTGCTACAATTTCATGGTGGGAACCTTTGTTAAGCCTACCATGATAGCGGAAGCAGCCGCTGGAGGGTTTGGATTTACACTGCAGCAGTCAGAAACAATTTTTGCGGTTATGTCCTTTGGAACGATTCCGGGGACCATTGTATTCGGAATCCTAAATGCTAAGATAGGAAAAAAGTACACATTAATTGTGGTGGCATCTCTGATTGCATTGACCACGTTCCTTCCCATGATGGCACCTGGCAGCTATACGGTGTGGCTGGTGGCCAGGCTGGTTACAGGCGGTACCCTGGGAGGCGTGTTTGGATGTGCAATGCCTTTAGTGACGGAACTGTTTCCGCAGAAATACCGCGGTAAATTAGCCGCAGTTCTGACCAGTCTTTTTTCCTTAGCCATGATATTCGGGGGCCAGCTGTACTCTCTTATGGGAGATTCCAACTGGCAGGTGCTGATGTATACTGCAATTATACCGCCGGCTGTGGGTGCGGTGATGATATTTCTATTTGTGCCAAACGATTATCAGAATACGAAGCAATTAAATGAGACATCAAAGAAACAGAATGAGAAAATCAGCTATCTAAATATGTACAAAGGCAAGTTCCTGTGGATTGGATTGGGCGTTATCCTTCTTTCCGGTGCAAACTTTACAGCCTATTCGGCCTTTTCCAATAATGCCACTACATATCTGCGTAACTCTTTGGGACTGAGTGCAGCAGTTGCCGGAGGCATATACAGCCTTCAGGGAATCGGACAATTAATCGGTTATAACATATGGGGATTTATTTCTGACAAATTCGGACGTAAAAAACCTCTGATTGGAATGGCGCTCAGTGCTGTGTTCGTGTTCCTCTTCATGCGATTAGGAGCCGGGAACATTGTCCAGCTTAAAATAGTATCCGTATTTCTCGGGTTTGCAGTTGGCTTTTCCGGTGCCTGGGGTGCCTATTATACAGAATTGTTCCCGCAAAAGTTCAGCGCCCTGTCTTCAGGGATTTCATTTAATGGAGGAAGAATCATATCCACATTCGCCATTCCGGCCATTGCAGGTCTTGGTTCCACAGCAATGGGGATGCAGGGGATTTTCATGGTCTCCATGGCAGTATTTGTGGCAGGCGCGGCTATATGGATGTTCCTGCCGGAAACATATCAGAAAAAAGAAACAACAGCAGATAAGGAATAAGACACAGGAGGTTATAAGATGGGAAAGTATCAGAAAACAAAAGGAGTAGTACTGTCATATTTTGATGCATTGGAAAAGGCCGGCCCGGAACAGGTGCCGCAGGTTCTCCGGGAATTTATGACGGAGGATTACAATTGGAAAGGGGTATATCCATTCCGTGAACAGAATGGCAGGGAAGCAGTGGCGGAAATATTCTGGATACCTTTAAAAAAAGCGCTTCGCCATATGCAGAGGAGGCAGGACATCTTCATTGCAGGTACAAATGAAATCAGCGGCGAGGAATGGGCCATGAGCATGGGGCATCTGATGGGATTGTTTGATGAGGATTTTCTGGGGATTCGCCATACCAGAAAGATGGCAAGTCTCCGTTATGCGGAATTCAGCTGTGTTAAGGATGGTAAAATCTGCAAGAGTGGTATGTTCGTAGATTTAATCGGTCTGATGATTCAGGCAGGTGAAAATCCGCTTCCGCCATCAACAGGAAATTATTTTATCTATCCTGGCCCCAGGTACCATGATGGAATCCTGTTAGAGGACGCGCCGGAAGAGGAAGGGATAAAGACCCTTGCTCTGGTGAATAAGATGGTAGATGACCTGGATGAGCTGAATAAGAGCGGGGCAATGGGATGCCCGCCGGAGGTCCTGGAAAAGGCATGGGCTTCGGACATGATTTGGTACGGCCCAGGGGGAATCGGAGCTTCTTATACCATTCCGCGCTACCAGGAACAGCATCAGCTCCCATTCCGCAATAATTTGAAGGATAAAACCTTTAACGGACATGTCTGCCGGTTTGCAGAAGGAAACTTTGCCTGTTTCTTTGGCTGGCCGAATCTGACCAATACACCAATTGGGGGATTCTTGGGATTACCCGGAGGCGGCCGTGGAGATATGCAGGTGGTGGATGTTTACTGCCGCAGGGGTGACAAGCTATCTGAAAACTGGGTTTTAATTGACCTTCCTTATTGGCTCAAACAGCAGGGACTGGATATCTTTGAGAGGACACGCCAGATTCTGAACCATGACTGATTAAAATTACCCGGGCCATCAGGCCGGACCATATAAAATTACAACAGAAAGGCAGGCATGACAATGACATTTACAATCATAGATGCTGCAATCATTCTCATTTATCTTTTAGGGATGCTTGTGTTAGGATTTATCATGGGAAAGAGCAACAAGACCCAGGAAGATTATTTTGTTGCAAAGCGTTCATTGCCATGGCTGCCGATTGGTCTGTCCATAGCAGCCACCATGATTAGCTGCAACAGTTTTGTGGGAGGACCAGGATGGGGGTATAACAGCGGCCTGCTGCCATTCATGCAGAATATCACAGTACCATTGGCATTGTTCATCAGCACAACTGTTTTTGTCCCTATGCTATATGATTTAAAGCTGACATCTGTATACGAGTATATTGAACTCCGCCTGGGCCCTAAAACCCGCATGGTAGCAGTACTGGGTTTCATTCTGAATTCTCTGATTCAGGTCAGCTCCATGGTATTTGTTCCTTCCCTGGTCCTGCAAAGGTTTATGGGTGTCAGTATCAATACCATAATACCGGTCATCGTGGTGATTGCGGTGGTTTATACAATGGCTGGAGGAATCAAGGCGGTTATTTGGACAGATGCCATTCAGCTGGTGGTAATATGGGGAGGCCTGATAGGCGGGATGATTTTTCTGTTCGCAAAGAGCGATATTGGATTCCTGGATACCGTCCGTATGGCTGGAGCTGCCGGGAAGCTGAAGGCATTGGACACCAGCTGGCAGTTTTCCCTGACTAATGAGAACGGTTTCTGGGCAGCATTGGTGGGGGGACTGTTTATGTGGTCGCGTTATTTTTCCTTTGACCAGGCCCAGGTACAAAGGATGTTTACCGCAAAATCCATTCGGGAATTAAAGCGCTCATTTGTTGTAAGCGGTATTATGATGAATGTCCTCTATTTCCTTTTTATCTTTCTGGGGACATTACTATTCATCCAGTTTGGAGGAACTGCTTTTGAAAATGCCAATGATGTGATGATTCGTTTCATCGGCGGGCTGCCGGTGGGACTGGTGGGCCTGCTTCTGGCAAGCCTGTTCGCAGCAGCCATGTCCAGTGTGGATTCCCTGCTGAATTCCATGTCCACGGTATTTACTAAGGATATTTATGAGAGATACATAAAAAAGGGAAAAGAGGCATCCCTGAAGACCTCCATGCTGGTATCAGCCCTTTGGGGTATTTTGATATATATCATTACCATGCTGGCCTTTTCAGGCACTTCAAAATCCATTCTGGCGGTTATCGGCAGTTATATATCCTATATAAGCGGTCCGACCTGCGGTATTTTTCTTTTGGCCATGCTTACAAAAAAAGCCACTGATAAAGGAACGGTATGGGGTGCTGTAATTGGTTTTATCATGACGCTGCTGTTTGGAAGATTAGCTGGGTTTACCTGGATGTGGAATTCTGCATTTGGCACCGTAATAACCTTTTTGTCAGGGTATGTATTCAGTTGTCTGCTGGGAGAACCAGTGACAGGGCAGACGGAGCGCTATACGGTCCAGGGACACAGGGCCTTTTTGAGGGGAGAGGGGCGTACCGAAGAGAATGGCATCAGCCTTTTGCCGTTTACGGTTGATAGGTATAGCATGATTTTGTTTGTGTTCTTTTTACTGCAGCTGGCGGGTGTACTGTTATTAGAGCGGCTTTGATTTTCCAAAGCCGCTGTGTTCATAAAAGGAATGAATATTCCGGGTTTCTATTTCAAATCAGCGTTTAAAGGAATAAGGAAACAGCACAATAAATAAGCAGAAGAGCCATGATTGCATTTACCAGTTTGGTATGTTTGGAGAAAAACTTACAAAATGCTGCTCCGAATAACGCCCATGCGAAAGAGCCGGAAGCACCAATTAGAGATAGTATGGCAGTAAACCCTATCAATGGAGCAGCAGAATGATAAACAGGTAAAATATAAAGGGACATAGCCGTAATTGCATAGATATAAATTTTAGGATTGGCAAATTGCAATACCATACCTGAAAGGAAGCTGGCTTCTTTCCCGCCGTCAGCACTTAATTCATTAGAGCTTTTCCAGACTTTCCATGCAAGATGCAACATATAGGCAGCACCCAATATCTGCATGACAATTTTTACTTTCGGAAGAAACGAATAAAGCGTTGCACTAAAGGCGGTACAAATAGACATAACCACTGTAAATCCCGCCAGTATGCCGAGATTAAATCGGACGCTCCGGCGGAATCCCAAGCGTACTGCATTGCTCATGGACAGCAGATTATTAGCGCCCGGCGTATAAGCCGTAATAAAACAATAAATCAGGAAATCATATAAACGGAACATATTAACCTCTTTCTATTTCAACAGTGATAAATAGCCACTTATGAAAATTATAAGTACGATAATTGGCAGTATATAGCTGATGTACTTTCTTGCACAGCCGGGATACGGCAAGCCTTTTCCAATGGACGTTTCTTTGTAAAAATCAGCCCAGCCCCACCCATAACCGCGGGTACAAAACAAAAGGAAAACAAGACTGCCCAATGGAAGCAGATTATTACTTAAAATAAAATCTTCTAAGTCAAGGACACTTGTGCCAGTTCCCAACGGTTCAAACTCTTTCCAGATGTTAAATCCAAACACGCAAGGTAATGACAGCAACAGCAGCAGTAAAAGATTTACAGAAACTGATTTTTTTCTGCTGCAGCCTGTTAAATCCATTCCATAGGTGACTATATTTTCAATTACCGCAATAACGGTGGAAATAGCGGCAAACACCATGAACAGGAAAAATAGACTTCCCCAAAGGCGGCCTCCATTCATTGTATTAAAAATATTCGGCAATGTAATAAACAGAAGATTGGGCCCGCTGTCCGGTTTTACACCAAAGCTGAAGCAGGCAGGAAAGATAATCAGTCCTGCAAGAAGTGCAACCACAGTGTCAAGAACACCCATATACAGCGCGTCACTGGTTAAAGAATGACTTTTATCAATTCGGCTTCCGAATACGGATAACGTACCAATTCCGATACTCAATGTGAAAAACGCCTGCCCCATTGCTGCAAAAATACATTCAGGCAATCCGATTTTCTGCATGGTTCCAAAGTCCGGATAGAGGTAGTAGCGCAATCCTATTTCCGCATGGGGAAGCATGACAGACCTGACAGCTAAAACAATTAATAGGCAAAATAATAGTGACATCATGATTTTTGTAACGCGCTCCACACCCTTTTGCAAGCCGATTGCACAAATGCCAAAGGAAACAACAATCACAACAAAGGAGCATGCAATCATGGCAATGGGGTTTCCAAGCAAATCAGAAAATAGATAGGAAATATCGTTTGAAGTAAGTCCCTCAAATCTGCCCTTTACCATTTCTAAAAAGTAGTAAAGCAGCCAGCCGCTGATTACCGTATAAAACATCATCAGCAGATAGTTTCCAATGATGGTTGCATATTTAAACCAATGCCATTTTGTTCCTTCCGGCTCCAAAATATTAAATGACAATGCGGTGCTTCGTTGACTTGCCCGCCCCACCGCAAATTCCATTACTACAATCGGCAGGCCCAATATTACTAAAAAAATCAAGTAAAAAATGACAAAGGACGCGCCGCCGTACTTTCCGGTTATATAGGGAAATCTCCAAATGTTTCCCAAACCGATGGAACAGGCTGCGGTAATTAAAATAAATCCCAGCCGTGATGAAAAATGTTCTCGTTTCATAGTTTCAATCTGCCTTTCTTCTTTACAAATCCAAGTTAAAATTGTATAATGGTACAAAAAGATTATTATATCGCACTAGTACGATATAATAATACATCTAGTACATTATAATGTCAAGAGAGGGAGTGATTTTTTTGGATTCAATGAATATGATAGTCGCTAAAAATATTAAACGGCTGCGTGAAGAAAAAAAATTGAGCATGGACGAGCTTGTAAGGTTGAGCGGCGTCAGCAAGAGTATGCTTGCACAAATTGAACGGGGTGACGGGAATCCGACGATTTCCACATTGTGGAAAATTTCAAATGGAATGAAGGTGCCGTTTGACGCTTTGACTGTTCGCCCAAAAAGTCCGTATGAGATTGTAAGAACATCAGAAATTCAACCCCTGCTTGAAGATGGCGGAAAAGTAAAAAATTTTTCTCTTTTCCCGGATAACGAAAACCGTAGATTTGCAGTCTATTATCTGGAATTAGACGAAGGGAGTTATTGGGAATCCGAACCCCATTTAAAGGGAACCACTGAGTTTATTACAATCTTTACGGGTAAAATTGAGATTCAGGCGGGCGGTCAAAGTTTTATAGTTGAAAAGGGCGAAAGTATACGATTTGGGGCCGATACCGTACATTCATACAAAAATGCCGGCAGCGGAACTGTAATCTTGCACATGATTCTTTTTAACCCCTGATGGGGCGTTTTGTAAAACATAACAGCCACAGGTCCCGTAGACTGCAGGACCTGTGTAATTTATGGCATAATGTACGCAGTCAAAATATACAAAGGAGGGTGCAGCAGGTTGGATATATTATTTGTAGTCCCATATCCGGAGTTGGAACCGGTAGTGCAGGAAGTATATGAGGAATATCCTGAAAAGGACAAGGTCACGGTAGAGTTTAAAGTGATGACGGTTGACAGGGTCCGTGAGTACAAAATGGAGCGGGAATATGATGTTCTTGTGGGGCGTAATTTTACACTTGAGGAGCTAAAACGCCAGTATCCCACAAAGCCCGTTATTAATATCCCAATAACAGGTTACGATATAGTTCAGGCTCTCTATGAAGCAAAGAGGATATATCACTGCAGAAAGGTGGGAATAGTGGGACGGTTCTTTCATATGTATCAATATGAACATATGGAGGGGATTGCCGGAGTGGAAACTTCGTATCATCCGGTTGGCCAGGAGCATGATTTGGAATACTGTGTTGCCGAAGCAATGAAGCAGGGATGTGACTGCATTATAGGGGGATATTCCACCTATCTGTATCTGAAAGACAGTCCGATTCCGGTAGTGACGATAAAGGTCAGCCGGGAAACGATTTACAATGTGCTGGATGAAGCGGTTCACATTGCGGAAGAGGTGAAAAGGGAAAGGGAGCGGTCTGAACTTTTCAGAATCATTACCCAGATTTCAAATGCAGGTATTTTTTATGTTAATTCGAAAGGCCGGATTGAAATAGCAAACAGCGAGGCAAGAAGGTTGTTTCCAAACGTACAGGTATCAAATGGGGGGGGGGGGGGCTTATCTGAGACAGACTGCTCCATTCATGCAGGAGGATGCAGAGCGTTGTTTTGAGTCTGGCGAACGTATTCCGGACAAAGTGTACCTAAGGGAGGGTACCTCGCTTTCGACTGATTTCATTCCTGTGAAAATAGGAGATTCCATGCCGGGACTGGTGATAAGTTTTATGAACGCAACCAGGATACAGCAAATGGAGAATCATATACGCCGCCAGATGAGTGATAAGGGGCTGGCTGCGCGGTATACATTTCAGGATATTATTCATAAAAGTGATATTATGGACAAGACCATTGAAAATGGCAGGAGATATGCAGGAGTAGCCTCCAATGTCCTGCTGGTAGGAGAGACTGGTACCGGAAAGGAACTGTTTGCCCAGAGCATACATAATGCAAGCAAGAGAGCAGGGAACGCTTTTGTGGCAGTAAATTGTGCGGCTCTGACGGAAAGCCTGCTGGAGAGCGAATTATTCGGCTATGTGGAGGGGGCCTTTACCGGCTCAAAAAAGGGCGGAAAAATGGGATTGTTTGAGATGGCCCACAAAGGCACTCTCTTTTTGGATGAAATATCAGAGATTCCTTTGACATTTCAGAGCAAACTGCTTCGTGTGCTGCAGGAGCGGGAGGTGCGCCGTGTGGGAGGTAATTCAGTCATATCCGTGGATGTACGAATTATTGCGGCTACTAATAAAAGTTTGCAAAGACAGGTGAGCGAGGGAAAGTTCCGGCAGGATCTTCTTTATCGCCTGAATGTGCTTAGACTATACATTCCCCCGCTGCGGAAACGGAGCGAGGACATTCCGCTTCTCTTCCATTACTATCTTCAATATTATAGCAATCAGTTTGGCTATGAGCTGCCAATCTTGTCTGAAGGGGCAGAGGAGCTTTTGAAACAGTATGCCTTTACAGGCAATATAAGGGAGCTTAGAAATATAGCTGAACGGTTAAGCGTGGTGCATAGCGGATTTATGATAACAGGGGAAGAGATGGAGGAAGCACTGGGACAGGATGATATTGAAATAACAGAAATCCCGGAACGGGCAGCGGGCGCCAGCCTTTCCTATATGATGTATGCGGAGGGGAAAAGAGAGCAGGAGAAACGATACATACAGCGTCTTCTGGGTGAACACGGATATAATAGGAGTGAGACAGCAAGGGCCATGGGTGTTGACCGTTCAACCTTATGGCGAAAAATGAAAAAATATGGGTTGCAGTGATGATGCGTTGTAAAAAACAACATAAGCAACAAAATAGTACTACATTTGAAGAAAAATTAACAAATCAAAAAAAGATGCTCATTTTATTGAAATGGGCATCTTTTTTGATTTGTGCCTGGCGGTGCATGTCGCTAATGGCTGCTGGGACGCAACTGAAATAAAGAAGAAACATTTTAAAACACATATATAACAAAATAATACAAAATGAAAAGAATATTTGCCTCAAACAGGAAGCGTCATATGTTTTTGTTAAAACCAAAAATATAAATTATTAAATAAGCCTGGGAATAGTATATAGATTGGCGTGTTTTTTGCTTCAAAATATATAAGAAAGATATAAATATAAGACAGGAGGAGAGATTCTTGAATATTGCAGTTTTGATGGGAGTATTTTTTTTATTACTGTTTTTGGGAGTTCCGATTGCATATTCGCTGTGTCTGTCTGCGGTGCTTTATATGGCGCTTTTTATGGACGTACCTATGATAATCATAGGGCAGCAGATGCTCAAAGGGGTGGATTCATTTACACTGATGGCCATACCGTTTTTTGTAATTGCAGGCGGGCTCATGGAATCAGGCGGTATTTCAAAACGGATTGTAAATTTTGCCAGAACAATAGTCGGCCATTTGCCCGGAGGGCTGGCTATTGTTACAGTTGTGGCCAGTATGATTTTTGCCGCCATGACAGGTGCGGGAGCAGCAACCACTGCGGCTGTAGGCGGAATCATGATTCCGTCCATGCAGGAGGAAGGGTATGACGGCGGCTATGCCAGTGCAGTCCAGGCCGTGGGAGGAATATTCGGCCCTCTCATTCCGCCAAGTATACTTATGGTTTTATACGGAGTTGCTTCCGGGGAGTCAGTAGGGGATATGCTGCTGGCGGGACTTGTGCCGGGACTCTTTCTTGGAGTAATTGTCATAGCGGTTGTGGTGTGGCAATGCATCAAAAAAGGTTACAAGGGAGTAGGGCATTTTAGTTTGAAGCGTGCAGCAAAATCTTTTTTGGATGCCACCTGGGCCATACTTGCGCCAATCATTATTTTAGGGGGGATATACTCCGGATTGTTTACCCCCACAGAAGCTTCTGCCGTTGCCTGCTTTTACTGTCTGATTATCGGGCTGTTTGTTTACAGGGAGCTTGATTATAAAACGTTAGGTTCGGTGGTATTCAAATCAGTCAGGACAGCAGCCGGTATTATGCTGATTGTAGCAGCTACCCAGGCATTTGGATGGGTTCTGACAAGAGCAGGAATTCCCCAGATGGTAGCGGAAGGGTTTACCTCTGTAATATCAAGTCCGACCATGTTTATGTTTGCTGTTGTTTTAATTCTGATTGTGGCAGGCTGTTTCATAGATGCGGTACCGGCATTGCTGATTTTTGCACCTATATTGATTCCTACAGCAACCCAGTATGGAATTTCTTTGATTCATTTCGGGGTGGTTATGGTGGTTACTTTATGTATTGGACTGGTGACGCCTCCTGTGGGGATTAACCTGTTTGTTGCGTCCTCGGTAGGCGGACAGCCCATTCACAAAATCATACCACATTTACCGGTACTCATTGCCTCGATTATCGTGGGAACCATAGCTATTGTATTGATACCTGGCATTTCAACATCACTGCCGGCGTTAATGAAATAAAATATAAGGAGGATTTAATTATGAGAAAGACTGGATTGTATATGTTGTTGGCGGCAGCTGTATTTACTATGGGGGGCTGCGGCGGAACTAACAAACCGGCTTCTGCTGAAAACGGAGGAACGGAAACATCAATTGAGCTCAGTGTATTCGCGGGTTCTATAGCAGAGAACACACCTACCGGCACCGGATTAAAAGCCATGGTCGATTATATCAATGAAAATGGGGGAGGGACCCTCAAGGCGACCGATTATTACGATACAGCTTTAGGCGATGCTACGTCCATGGTGCAGGGGCTTCAGCAGGGAACAATTGATATTGGCGTGTCCGGCACAGCCTATTTTTCGGGACTGGTTCCGGAGGTGGAGGTGTTCCAGCTTCCATTCTTATTTGATAATCTGGAAGAAGCCAGAGCAGCTGTGGATGGAGAGGCATCTGAAAAGATATTTGAAACGTTTGCTGAAAAGGGAATTGTGGGATTGGCCTTTTGGGAGAATGGTTTCCGTGAACTCAGCAATAATGTAAGGCCGGTTACAACGCCAGCTGATTTAAATGGCATTAAGATGAGGACATTGCCTGCAACTGTACAGGTAGAGACATGGAAGGCATTGGGAGCCCTGCCCACAACCATTGATGCATCTGAGCTGTATACAGCATTGCAGCAGGGGACTGTCAGTGCAGAAGAGAATCCGCTTCACGAAATTGTATCCAGGAAGTTTTACGAGGTTCAGCCGTATATAACGCTGACAGACCACGTTTATACGCCGTTTATGATGGGCATGAGCCAGAAAACATGGGATAAACTGAGTGAGCAGCAGAAACAGGTTGTGATGGATGCGGCTAATGCCGGTAAAGAGGCGCAGAGGAAGGCAAATGAGGAAAAGACAATAGAGGCAAAACAGGTGCTGCTGGATAACGGGTGTGAGATTGTGGAAAATCCTGATAAGGAAGCATTTAAGGAAATTGCAGTGACTGTCTGGACGGTATTCACAGATGAAAACGGAACAGAGCTGCTTGATATCATCCGGAAAAATTAAAGGAGGAACGGAAAACATGAAGAGAATAACGGACCTTACCCTGCCGATTGTTGAACATTGGAGGTATGGAATCAGGTTTGACTTAGCTTCATCCCATGCCAATAAAGACCGTTGGCAGACAACCAAATATAATCTTCAGTCACATTGGTTTACCCACATTGATGCGCCTGTCCATCACGACCCCAATGGCAAGAATCTGGATGCATATCCAATCAGCGATTGGTGTGTCTCAGATTGCCTGATTCTGGATTTATCATATGTGGGTGACAACGAGGCCATTACTGCCCGGATGCTGGAACAGGCAAATGAACCCTTTAAGGATAAACACTATGATACGATTTTACTTCGCTCAGACAGAGGACGAAGGGTATCGTGGGAATCCGTGGAATTTTGGGATAATTCCTGCTGGGTCAGCGCGGACGGAGGAAAATGGATTCGGGACTATAAGCCTAAAGTAGTTGGATTTGACTTTCCTCAGGATTATGAAATACGCAACATACGAACCGCAAAGCCGGAAGACCCCATTGTACAGCCGGTGCATGATTACGTCCTTAAAGAGGGAGAGATATTAATGATTGAATATCTTACTAATTTGTGGGAAGTAGGACAGCCAACCTGTCAATTGATTGCGCTTCCGCTTAACACAAAAAAGGCGGATGGCTCCCAGATAAGGGTAATTGCGGTAACTGAACAACCCTAGGAGGAATAGAGATGAGAAATTTGGTTTCAAAGCTGGATTCAGGGGTAAGGAGCATATTCGGTTATATGGGGATTCTAATGATTTTAATTGAGACATATGCTGTCTTTGCCCGCAATGTTTTGAAGACACCGGCGCCATGGACAGATGAAACGCTGAAAATGCTGTTCGTATGGTCTATATTTGTTTGTTCCAGCCTGGCATTTATGGGAGATGAGTTAATAGGTCTGGACCTTGTTCAGGAAAAGGTATCACATAACAGAAGGGCATATGGCGGTTTAAAAATCCTTCAATATACCCTTGGGCTTGTGTTCGGAATACTTACAACCAACTGGGGGCTTAATATTATTTTGATGCAGCTGTCCACAGGTGAGAAAACAGCCGTTGTAAAATATCCGTTGTGGATAATTAACGCAGGCTTTTTGACAGGAAGCGTAATGCTGGTGGTATTTGCCTTATGGAAAATATATGACTGCAGGAAGTACTTTAAGTAGTTTCAATCAGGAAAAGGGATGAAGGGAAAAGTAACGGTGCATTAAAGGTATACGGACCCAGACTGCCAAAGAACCCCTATCAAGCTGCGGCTGATAGAGGTTCTTTTTTGAAACTGTAAAATGGAAACACGCCCTTTACCCAATTCCTGTATCATGTGTTACATGAAACTTAATCGTCAACGTAAATACCCACAATACCCTTGGATTTCGATGTTACAATGCGGAAACCGTCCCCGTCCCTGCTTGTTGTATTTGAATCCACAATCTTACCAGAAGCATTAACCAGATAGAACTTAAAAACAGAACCTATGCCCGCGGTATCTCTGGTATCCATATTTGCAGTATCCTGATTATCAGGAAGAGTATAAGCTTCCGACAGGTCTTTATTCTTCTTGGAAACCACACTCCCGAAAGCAGTGCTCCCGGTCTTGTCGTCTACACTCCGTGCTGTTAAATAATCTTGAATAAAGTCCTCTGTACCGACTTTATAATAAAGTGTATACCACTCTACTATTTCAGCAGGATTAAACCCATTTCTATTGTATACGGTTTCTTCTTTTATAATCTGATACTTGTCATCGGAATCTGCCTTTAAAAGCATCCCCGACATATAAAGTCTGCCGTCCTTCTTTCCGCTTAGACCTGTGCCCTTATACTTGCCGGCCTCCGTAAAGTAAAAAACGTAAGGTTCGCCATCAATATCCACCGTGGTTTTTCCGGTTCTTAAAGCTCCGTCGTCGCTTCCGCCGAAGTAATAGGCGTAATAGAGGTTCTTTTCACACCATACGGAACTGTCAAGAAAAGCGTCCACTCCATCGAAGGGATAATCAGGATTGTCCTCATCCATTACATTCAACCCGTCATAAAGCTCATAGAAGCCGGTTTCATTATCAATTATTATGAACTTATTCTTCCCAATGAAGTGAAGACCGTGAATCATACGTCCGTCGTCCCTGAAGGCGTAGGTTTTGCCCTTAACAGTCTTGAACTCACCGGCACAGATGTTGCCGCGGCCATCTGCATAATACCAGGAATCTTCGTCCTCATCGTATTTATCTTCGTTGAGATATTCAGCCGGAACAACCTTGAACCATCCTCTGCTTGTCCTGGCGCCATCCTCAACGCTGTTGAAATACTTCCATGACTTTGAATATTTGTAATCAGCCGCCCTGCCCGTAATCACATCACTGTCGCTTACCTTTGAAATTGGATTATTCAAAAGAGATTGATAGGAGGCAACATGAGTGCCCAAATCGCCTTCATCCAGGGACCACTCCGCCACCATGGCGCCGTTCGCATCAAAGGCGTACTTTCTGCCGTTGATTGTTTTCTCCCTGGTACGCTCATCGTTATCCGAGTACACCTTCTTGCCGTTGCTTTTGAAATAGAACCAGCGTGTCTGGTTTTCATCATCATTAAAAGCCGCCGCCGTGTACTTATAATCATCCTCTGTTGCTTCGCTGTAAGTAACATCCATCTGCAGCCAGCCGACGGTCATAACACCGTCATCAGCCCCGCCGAAGTAGTAATCTCCATCCTTGAAGCCCTCGCCGCCGCTGTTGTCTACACGTTCTGCGCTTTCTGCATTGACCCAGCCGAAAAACATCCGGCCTTCTTCATCAAAGGCATACTTCCTGCCATTGACTGTTTTAATGGCGACTTTATCATTGTTTCCGTTGGTAAGAGCCTTTCCGTTAGATTGGAAATAATACCAGTAATGGTCCGGCTCGTCATCGGTACCGGCATCCTCGTTGTCAATTGCCACCCACTGATTAACAGCCATAAGACCATTGGCATCTACATAATAATAGTTATCGCCATCCTGGATTAACCGGTCCGCTGCCATCTGGCCGTCACTGTCAAGATAGAACCAGTTATCACCGTATTTCTTCCACTGGTTTGACGCCCTTGTGCCGTCGCTGTTGTAGTACACCCAGATTCCCTCTTCCTCAGCCCAGCCTGTAGACGCCAGGGAGATTGTGGATGCCCCCATAACCAACGCTGCTGCGGTCATTAATACAACCCCTGATTTTGTCAGCTTTCTCAAATTATGTACCCCCTTTTTTCGTTTGGAACTCATGTGTTTTCCGCCCTGGCCCTTTCCGCGATACGGTGAAGGGCCTGTTCCTCTTTCCTTAAAAACGCCGGACATCGGTCCCGGCCTTTCTGTTCTGATTGGATACTTACTCCTTTACCATAGCGGAAAAACGGGCAGTTTACAAGAGGGTGGCTTCAAACGGCAATTTTTGGCCGCAAAAAGACATATGGACAGCCCTTTTTAGTCATTTTCGTTCTGAAGCCAGTTTTCAAAAAACTCCAGGAAATGCCTGGCGGCCGGGGGCAGGTTTCGCTTTTTTAAATACATCAGGTTTACGTTGATGATAGGGGAGGTATCAATATCTGCCAGACAGATATCAGGGGACTGAATCCGCCGTGCAACGCTTTTAAGCATGACGGCAATTCCCAGCCCCTGTTTGACAAAGTCTATGACAGCGCTGATTGGCAGAGAGGTAAGCTGAGGCGTAAAAAGACATTTTTGGCACAAGCCCACAAAGAGCTTTTGCTCTACAGAGCTGTTGTCCTGTATGATGATAGTCTCGTTCTGCAACTTTTCCACCGGGATGCTTGAAAGGCTGCCGAAAGGATGGGAGGACGGAAGGACGGCGGTCAGTGAATCTCTCTCATATAATAGACGGGAAAATTCACTTTCCTTGAATTCATCCGATGTTTCACCAATCCAGACAAAGTCGGCAACACAGTCATATAACAGCTTCTTAAGATTGCTGTGGGATTCCACAATAACATTTAAGGTGCAGTCCAGGTTCTGACCCTTATAATGGGCCAGTGCATCGGTAATCCCGTAGTAGACCATCTGGGAGGTAGAGGCAATGGAGACAGAATTGCGTTTTTTGATGGAAACAGCTGCGGCTGCACGGTTGTAGTCGTTCATCAGCAGTGTAATTTGTTCTGCATAATGAAGGAGGAGATTGCCGTCAGCACTGAGCTTTACACGTCGTGTGGAGCGGTCAAAAAGAATGACTCCCAATTCCCGTTCTATGGACTGGATGTGCTTTGACAGGGATGATTGGGAAATGTAAAGGATGTCCGCTGCTTCCATATAGTTTTTGGTTTTAGCCAGAGTAACAAATTCGGAAAGATACTTGATTTCCATAGACCCTCCATGTTGGTATTTATTCCATTGGGGATAATTTATAAGACGCCGGATGATTTATTCTGTTATGGAATAAATGGTGGATTTATTCGAATTGCTTATGAATATTTCACAATGGTATAATACATGTATCAAATGAAAATGTCAAGTTGCTGCAGCAATAGTCATATAACAATGAAAAGGTGTATAAAAACAACTAAAAAGGAGCAAAATGCTATGAAAAAAATGTGGAAAAGCGCCATATCAATAATGGCGGCTGTAAGCATGTGCGCAGGGCTTAGCGCATGTGGCGGTTCCGGCGGAACGTCCACAACTGCTAAGATGCCGGCTGATTCTAGTGCTGAAAACAAGACATCTGAAACGTCTTCAGGCGGCGGCAAAGTAAAGATTAAGCTGAATACCAGCTGGGGTGAGAACAGTTCTGTCCAGGAGGGGGCGCTAAAGTTTAAGGAACTGGTGGAAGAGGCCTCCGGAGGGCGGATAGAAGTGGCGGTTTATCCCAGCAACCAGCTGGCCTCCGGCAACCAGCAGACAGCAGTTGAGATGGTCCAGAATGGCGATATCGAAGCAGCCCTTTTTGGAATGACAATCTTATCCTTCCTGGATGACAGGCTGGCGGTAGTAAACATGCCGTTTCTGATTCCGTCCCAGGAGGCCGCGGATGCCCTTATTTTTGATGAAAATGCTGAGAGCCGGAAAATTCTGGATAATGTGATTGGGGACAATGGTATGGTTTCCCTGTCATTTGGTGAAGCCGGTTTCCGCCAGATTAGTAATAATAAACGGGAGATAAAGTCACCGGAGGATATGAAGGGGCTTAAATTCCGCGTCCTCAGTACATGCCCTATGTTCTTTGACCTGTATAATGCATTGGGGGCCAATCCGACCGCCATCAACATGAGCGAGGTGTTTACATCTTTACAGCAGGGCGTGGTTGACGGACAGGAAAATGCGGTTGACACCTTCATGTCCTACAATTTAAACGAAGTGCAGTCCTATATTACCTGCTGGAACGGCGTGTATGACGCGGTGGCTTTTGTTGCAAGTCCCCAGTTTATGAGCGGGTTAAGTGAGGATGACCAAAAGCTGGTAAGAGATTGTGCGAAACAGGCCATGGATTTCCAGAGGGAGATATCACGGGCAGGTGAACAGGAAATTCTGACCAGAATGGGGGAGACTATGACGGTGACCTATCTCAGTGACGAAGAGATTGGGGTATTCAGGGACGCGGCTGCCGGTGTTTATGACCAGTGGTATGATGCAATCGGCGCTGATATCATGACTGCATTTGGTTATGAGAAATAAAAGGAGCAAACGCTATGAGTAAGATACTTGACCATATCGAAGAAATCATTCTGGTGCCTGGCTTTGCCCTCATGCTGATTATCAACTTTGGAAATGTGGTATCACGTTATATCCTGCGTTCCTCCTGGGCATTCACAGAAGAATTGTGTGTCATGATGTTTGTATACATAACATTTTTCGGGGCGGCGGTAGCGGTAAAGCGGCGCCAGCATCTGGGATTTACTTTGATTCTTGACAAGCTTACGCCGGTTTGGCGGATGATATTTGATACATTCATAACCATATGTACGGTTATCTTTGTGGTACTTATGATAAAGTACGGAATTCTTGTCTGTCAGAATCAGATGAAATTCAACTCCATGACAGCAGCTCTGCGCATTCCCACGGCTTATGCAGGCGCATGCATTCCCATAGGCGGTATTTTCATTCTGTTCCGGACTGCGGAGGTTTATTTTCTGGATATGAGGAGTCATCTGAGGGATTATTGCGGGAAGAAAGGAAACTGATATGATACTTTTTGCAGTGTTTTTTGCGCTGGTTTTTACCGGCATGCCCATTGCCTACTGTCTGGGTATCTCATCTATATTTTCCTTGATGAAGGACGGGTTTAACCTGACTACATTTGCAAGTACCATGTACAGCGGCACTGCCAAATTCAGTCTGCTTGCGATTCCGTTTTTCATTCTTACAGGCGTCATCATGGAAAAGGCTGGTATATCAAGACGGCTGGTTGAGTTTGCCAAGGTCATGGTAGGCCATATATTTGGCGGACTGGCTATTGTTACAGTTATTGTGTGCTGTTTCTTTGCGGCCATATCCGGTTCTGGTCCGGCTACCGTAGCGGCTCTGGCCCCCATCCTTTTACCGGCCATGGTAGATGCGGGATATGACCGGGAATGGTCGGCGGCTCTTATTGCCAATGGCGGGAACGTAGGAATCATCATTCCGCCCAGCGTGGTGTTTGTTATATACGGTGTCATTGCCGAGGTTTCCATCGGAAAACTGTTCCTGGCAGGTATTATTCCCGGTATCCTCTTTGGCGGCGGCCTTATAGCGGCAGCCCTCATATCCCTGAAACGTCAGGAAAAGAAGAGGCAGAGACTGACCCGTCTTCCAATGGCAGGCCGTGAGGAACGCATGGCGGCCTTTAAGGATGCTGTCTGGGGTATTGTTACTCCGGTTATCATCCTGGGCGGCATATACTCCGGCGTATTCACAGCTACAGAATCAGCAGGAGTCGCTGCCGTGTACGGACTTTTTGTGGGTATCTTTATCTATAAACAGATTAAGCTTAAAGATCTTTGGAATATATTTGTGGAAGCAGCTGTGTCGACCGCAGTGGTCATGTTTATCATTGCAACGGCGAGCGTATTTGCCTATGTTCTGACCACCAACGGTGTTCCGCAGATGCTGTCGGGCGCCATTATTTCCATGACAGCCAATAAAATCCTGCTTCTGCTTTTAATGAACATTATCCTGTTGTTTGCAGGCTGTTTTCTGGACAGCGGCTCCTGTATGTACATTTTTATTCCCATCCTGCTCCCTATTGTCAAGTTTATCGGCTATGACCCGGTGGTGTTTGGTGTTGTTGCCACGGTAAACCTGGCAATCGGTATGGCTACGCCGCCTGTAGGGCTGGATTTATATGTGGCCTGCAATGCCTCAGGCGTAACACTGAAGAGTATTTCCGTGCAGACACTGCGGTTTGTGGCGGCAAGCCTGGTGGTGCTGGTTCTTTTGACCTATCTGCCCCAGATTACTACTTTTCTGCCATCTATACTGAACATCAAGTAAGATAAATGTCCCTTCAGGGATACACGTGATAAAACATCATTAAAAATCGAAAACATATGAATGGAGATGAAGATATGCCGGATGTTACACATAGGGCGTCAGCCCGAAAGGGCAGGGACGAATTTGTCAAGGTTACTGCCCGGAACCATACGATTACCATTGACGAACCGATTGAAAAAGGGGGAACGGATACTGGCATGAACCCGGTGGAGATGCTGCTGGGAAGTATTGCCGCCTGCCTCACCCTGACAATCAGCATATATGCTGAGGCCATGGGAGTAAATGTGGAGGATATTCGGGTGGATGTGGAGGGAGACCTGAATTCCGCCGGAATGAAGGGAAGCGCCCGGGTGCGCCCTGGCTTTAACAGGATACGTCCCCACATTACCGTAAAGACGGATGTGGCCCCTGAGATGTTTCAGCAGGTCATTGACCTTGCAGTTCTGCGGTGTCCTGTGGAGGATTCCGTATCCAAGGGCGTGGAATTTGACGAGCCCTGCGTTACCATAGAAAAATAATATAAAAAAGAATGAAAATAATGGAGGAAATTATCATGACAAACAAACCTTTACATGGCTCAATCGTTGATTTACCGGATGCACCAGGTGTCTTTTTTCCGGGTGCCACAAAGAAAGTCGTATTCGGCCCAACTCATTTCTGGCCGGATTATGTGATGCGCTGCTGGATTCTGGACCCCAGCGGCGGTGAGGCTGATACCCACCATCATCCGTGGCCTCATTGGGTGGTATGTATAGACGGCCAGTGTGTCAATGTCATTGATGACGAGACTTTTGACATGAAGGCCGGTGACTGGATGTTTGTTCCGGGCGGTTCGGAACACCTGTTCCGCAATAAATCCGACAAGGAGAAATGCAGCGTACTGTGTATTGTTCCTCCGGAAGGAGATATTCCCATTGACGGAAAGGGGTGCTGATGCCGGTGGAGAGCCTAGTCATACCGGAGGGGTATTACTACACAAAGGGAGATACCTGGGTGTGCCGGAAAGAGGATGGATGCATACGGTTTGGGATTACGGACTATGCCCAGAAAAAGCTTAAGAAGATTGAGTATCTGAATCTGCCTGATGCTGAAAGTGAAGTGGTGCAAAACGAATCACTGGGTGAGGTGGAATCTCTAAAGGCGGTTTCTGAGATGGTTTCGCCCTTAAGCGGAAAGGTAATGTCAGTAAACAGTGAAGCAGTTGACAATCCGGAATTGCTGAATGAGGACCCATATGTGGGAGGCTGGATTCTGGAGATTGACTGCAGGGATTATGAACATCAGGTGGAGCGGCTTATGAATGCCGCCCAGTATGAGATGTATCTGAATGGAAGATAAAATCATTGGTTTCCTGAAATTGAAATGAAACAAATAAAATGACAAGCAAGGAGCGCAGTAGGCATTATTACTGCGCTCTAACTATACAAGGAGGATTGTGATGAATGATTATCAACTGCTTATAATCGGCGCGGGGCCCGGCGGCTATGAAGCCGCCATCCGGGCAGCGGAACTGGGAATGAAGACAGCTGTCATCGAGAAGGCTGAGATAGGAGGAACCTGCTTAAACCGTGGCTGTGTACCGACGAAAACCCTTTTACATACAGCAGAATTGCTTCAATCAGCCAGATATGCATCCAGGTATGGGATTCGCATACAGGAATCAGAACCGGATATGAGGGCTGTTTTCAGCAGAAAGGATGAGGTGGGGAAGAGTCTTAGAGATGGCCTTGAAAGTTTGCTGGAGAGCAAGGGGATAGTTATTATAGAAGGCACAGGAACAATCTGCGCAGAACACAGTGTGTCTGTGACAACAGGAGAAGGTGAAAGCATTGTCACGGGAGATGCTGTTCTCATTGCCAGCGGCAGTGTACCGGCAAGGCCTCCTATTCCAGGTCTTGATTTGGATGGTGTGATGACCTCAGATGATATTCTTAAGGGGACAGGTGAGCTGTACGAGTCCCTTGTAATCATGGGGGGAGGCGTCATCGGAGTGGAGCTGGCCACATTTTACAGCCGCCTTGGCACCAAGGTTACCATCCTGGAGGGAATGGGCCGGCTTTTGCCCAACATGGACAAGGAACTGGGACAAAACCTGTCTGCCATTCTGAAAAAGCAGGGCGTGGATGTATTGACCCAATCCATGGTGACACGCATTACAAAAGAAAGGGGGCTTATGAGTGTGGAGTATGACCGGAGCGGCGGGACCGGTGTAGTACAGGGAGAGAGGGTACTCTGCGCAATCGGGCGTATTCCTAACCTGGAGGGGGTTCTCGGTAAAGGGATAGAGCTGGATATGGAACGCCGCAGAATCAAAGTGGACAGCAGGTTTGAGACGAGTATGCCCGGAGTTTATGCCATAGGGGATGTATCCTCCCGGATACAGCTGGCTCATGTGGCTTCTGCCCAGGGACGTGCCTGCGTGGAGATGATGGCCGGCCTGGTGCCCTCCACAGACCTTAAGACGGTTCCGGGGTGTGTCTACTGCCAGCCGGAGATAGCCAGTGCAGGGCTGACGGAGGAAGAAGCAAAAGCCCGGGGAATATGGGCTGTCAGCGGTAAATATGTTATGTTTTCCAACAGCCGGACCGTGATTCGTGAGGCGCCCCGCTCCTTCATGAAAATTGTGGCAGACAGGGAAAACCACAGGATATTAGGCGCCCATCTTATGTGTGAACATGCCACGGACATGATTTCAGAGCTGACATCGGCCATAGCAAATGGTATGACCGCAGAGGCGCTGCTGACAGTTATGCGCCCGCATCCCACCTTTGAGGAGGGAGTCACGGATGCGTTAAGGGCTCTGTGCAAAAAGTTGTAGTCCTCCTGAAGGAGAATATTCATATTACAACGCCCGCTGTAATTTTCTCAAAGTCAGTATGGAAAATTTGTTGACTGGCAGGATGATAACCATAAAGATTGGACGGCAATGCAATTTACAGGTTTTATCTTGGTATATGAGTTGAGGTTTGTACAGAATCATAATATAATTATATACAGAGAACGGAAGCCAGAATTTTATAAAGGGTTTTAATACATAAAGCATGTTCCATTCGTTGCTGCCCAACAAAAAATACAGATAAATACAATAAAATGTTAAAGGAGAAAAGGATATGAAATTTGAGGATTTACAGTTGGCGAGAGAAAGCTGCAGGATTTACAGCGACAAAAAGGTTTCAAGGGAGACATTAACCCATTTGGTTGATGTTGCACGAATGGCTCCAAGCGGCTGTAATTCGCAGCCCTGGCATTTTATTGTTGTGGATGAGCCGGAGGCGCATGCAAAGGTAGTGGAAGCCTTTGACGATAATGGCCTGACCGGTTGCCCGTGGGGAGAAAATGTGCCTGCATTTATTATGATTTGCGAGGAAGAAGGACATTTGAAACCTGGAGTTGCAGAACATTATGGTTCTCAGCATTTCGCGCAGATGGATATCGGAATGGCAGCAATGGGCGTGTGTTATGAAGCCACATCGCTGGGATTAGGAACATGCATTATCGGCACAATGAATCAGGAAAAACTGCATAAGGCATTTGGGATTCCAAAAGAAAGGGCAGTACGTTTAATTATTACCGTAGGATATCCGGCCAAACAAAGCGGGCCCCGCAGAAAGATAAGAAAAAATTTGGACGAGGTATTAAGTTATAACCATTGGTAATGCGGAAATAAACAGCATCCGGCGGGCGTCGTTTTTTTTCAATACAAAATGGTACTCTGGGTTTATAATAATACCATTTATCTGTAAAGCATAATGAGCAGGAGGACAAAAATGGACATGCCATTTCGCATTGAAAACAAGGAGAGCTTTCGCATAGCCGGCTACTCAATACAGACAACAAACAAGAGGGGGGAGGGAAAAAAAGCAATTCCGTCATTCTGGACTAAGTTTAAGACCGGCAATCTTGAAAAACCGCTGCTGGAAGCGGCGAACCGGGAAGCCCGGGGATTGTTCGGCATCTGCATTTACAATACGGACCAGACAGACGCACGAAGGTTTGAGTATATGATTGGGATTTTATGTGACTGCGATGCACAGGGGGATTTGAAGGTATACACTGTACCCGCCATGACATGGGCAGTATTTCCCTGTACAAAGGAAACCATAGGAAAAACGGAGGTTCAGGCAATCACAAAATGGCTGCCCAAATCAAAATACAGACCGTTAAATAAAGGCTACATCACCGGCAGGATGAAATCAGGTGCGCCGGATATTGAATTTTATGGGAAGGACGGGCATATTGAGGTCTGGGTTGCGGTGAAGGAAAAAGGCTGAAGCCGTGGCGTTGTAAGCGGAATTTTAGAATCATTGGAGAGGGGAGGATACCATGCTTAAATTCCACAGGTATTACCATCCCCTGACCTCCCGCCCGTACCTTTCAGATTCCATCTACACGGAGTATCAGCCGTGCGAGGCGTTGAGACCATACATTGCCTGTTTTTGGGAGTCGGAGATACGTAAGGAGAAATGCGGGGAAAGGCAGGTATTAGTTATTCCTGATACCTGCACGGATATCATCATAGAGATAAATCATACCAGACATAAGATTACCGGGCGGGTGTGCGGTCTTTACGACCAGCCTGTTGTGGTAAATCAGGAACGTATGGAGGATGTGACCAGCTTCGCCATACGTTTTCATTTTTGGGCATTTCATCTATTCTTTCATGTGGATATGAAAGAGATATATAATCGGGTATGGGATATGGAGCTGATAGATGCAGGCATTGGCCGGAGCTGGGAGCCGCTTTTTTATATGGAATCTGCGGAGGAACGGATGGCCTGGATGGAGGGATATCTGTTTGAAAAGCTGGATAAGGGCCGGTACAGCCCTGAATTATACAATGCAATTGGTCTCATCATCGGGCAGGCAGGACGTTCACGTTTGAGGGACATTTGCGAATATAGCTGCGTGAGCCAGCGGCAGTTGGAACGCCTGTTCAATGAACGGATTGGTATGTCCGCCAAACGTATGTCCTGCCTGGTGCGGTATCAGAATGTATGGGGGGATATGGCAGGCAGCAGGGCGTTTTCCGTGCAGGAGGCTGTATACCGCTATGGATATGCGGACCAGGCCCATTTGCTCAATGAATTCAAGCGTTTCCACGGAGTGACGCCGGGGGAGGCCATGCGAATCGCTATGGATAACCGCTGATAGTTTGTCCGGGACATGGAAGAACGGCCGCTGGGGAGGAGTGACGAAGGAGGAATGATAATGGATAAAGTATCGCAGTTTTATGATATAATTAAGAAGAATATGGGGGTTACGCTTGCCACTGCGTCCAATCAAAATGTTTCAATGCGGACAGTCAGTCCTGTATATTATGAGGGAAATATTCTGATTTTTACCGACCCAAATTCCCGGAAATACCAGCAGCTTAAGGACAATCCCAATTGCTGCATTGCTGCCGGGGATTTTTTTGCAGAAGCCAAAGCAGAATGTTTAGGAGCCACCATGTCAGACGGCAATGAAAAACTGCGGCAGGTCTATTGCGGCAAGTTCCCGGGCGCTTTTGACGAAGGCATGGCTATGGGCGGAAGGGATGCGGAATTTATACTGCTGAAACCTGTTAAGTTAAAAGGCTGGGCTTTTGAAAATGACATACCGGGCCCGGATGGCATACCTGCAATTCCGTTTGAAATCAACATGGAGCCGGGGGATAATTGCAATGATTGGCTGGCTTCTGTTGAAAAAGAACTGGGGCAGAGGTTATGCAACTGAGATGACACACGCATTGATGGATTATTGCTTTGATGTGCTGAGTGTGCACAGAGTCTGCGCCTTGTGTCATCCTGATAATATTGGTTCATGGAGCGTATTGGAACAATGCGGTATGCGCAGGGAAGCGCATTTTATGCAGAGCTGCAGATATGTGAAGCATGGCAGTATTATGTGGGAGGATGAATTGGAATATGCCATATTAAAATCTGACCGGACAGGAAAGGGCTAAGATAAAAATTGCAGGAGTAGGGGTAAAGGATGGAACTGTCTCCAATGCCATTGTATAAAAAGGCTGGTAAAAGAGGTGTGAAAGCACTTACTTTTACCAGCCTTTTCTGCCTGCCGGCAAATCAAGCCGGGATATGTTCCTAAGCCGGTTCATGCATATTTTTATTACAGGCATTCGCGGGGCATATTACAATGCAGCTGGCTGTGCCGCCCGGCGGGGAGGGCACAAGTTAAGGAGTCAGCTGCACAGGAAATATGTAGGCCATACAATTCTCCGCTTTCCGTACAATGAGGGGATTGCTATAATACAGGCAGAAACCAATGCATGGAAAACATGGCGTGATAAATTAGATAGATAAGTGAAGGAATGGTGTTATCTGGATGGATGCAAGAGGGAAAAGCAGGAGAAGGGCGCTTCGAAAGAGGAGACAGAAAAGATGGGCAGCAGGTGTACTGGTAATGCTGACTATGCTGTCTGCCGGATGTTCCGCCGTCAGTTTGAAATACATGGCTGTGTCCCGGTTGGATACAGCGGCAGGCAAAATCCCGGGGGCCGGGATGGCGGCGGAGGAAGTCAGGAAGGATATACGCACAGGACTTGAGAGCTATGCCCAAGACCCGGAGGTGACTTTGCAGGAGAATAAGAGGCTTCTGGAACAGAAGGCAAAGCGGGAGAAGTATGCAAAGGTGAGGGTAACGTATTGTTTTGGCAGCCGGACAGAGGTGGTGGACGGCGGTATGATTTGCAGCTGGCTGGCTGAAGATGGGACCGGGGCAGTTACGATTGACCGGACTAAGGTGGCGGCATATGTGAAAGGGCTTGCAAAAAAGTATAATACTGCTTACTGTACAAAGGAGCTGAAGACCTCTTACGGTCCCACTGTGAAAATTACCCAGGGACATTACGGCTGGCTCATGGACCAAAAAACAGAGACGGATAATCTGATACGGATGATTGAATCCGGCCAGAGCCAGGAACGTGAGCCTGCTTATCTTCAGACCGCAGCCAGCCATGACGGTCCTGATTACGGCGATACGTATGTGGAGATGAATCTGACGGCGCAGCATTTATTTTACTTCAAGGACGGGAAACTGCTGGTTGAGTCGGATTTCGTATCCGGCAACAAGGCAAAGGGATGGAGTACCCCGGCAGGAGCCTATGAACTGACTTATAAGCAGAAGGACGCTACGTTAAAGGGCGCCAACTACAAAACCCCGGTTACTTACTGGATGCCGTTTAATGGGAATATCGGAATGCATGACGGATACTGGCGCACCAGTTTTGGAGGGACCATATATAAAAAGAACGGTTCCCATGGCTGTGTGAATCTGCCCCCGGCAGTTGCAAAGACTATTTTTGATAATATAGAGAAAGGAACGCCGGTTCTCTGCTACCATCTGGAAGGGACCGAAACTGATAAGACTACGAAGGATGCCTCCGGCAAGGCAGGAATATCAAATGGAAAAGAAAAGGAGACAGGTACAGCCCGGCCTGGGGAAACTGGTCCCGCAGAGAATGTGCCATCTGCAGCTGACCCCGCAGAAACTGCGCCATCTGCAGCTGCCCCTGCGGAAACTGCGCCATCTGCAGCTGCCCCTGCAGAGACTGCCCCTTCAGCAGCCATTCCCGCAGAAACCTTTCCTGCAGCGGCTCCGCCAGAGGCTTCGTCTGCGGCGCCGGGGAATGGGGGAGGTCAGACACAGGCGGCAGAATCTGTAACGGTAGAAGTGTTCCCGTCAGATTCCATACCAACGCCGGAGCAGGGAACAGGGGCAGCTGGTATGGCGCCGGAAACAGAGGTCATGCAGCTGGGACCGGGAGAGGATGCAGGCCGGATTATCATTCCCATACCGCCTGCGTAAAGGAGTTTTGTACATGGTGTGAGAGATGGATGGCGTATTCTCTGGACTGTAGGCTGGTATTGTTTTAACCGGGCCAGATTTGTCTTATGAAATGCCAGATAAAAGTCTTCCCTGTCAGCAACAGGGAAGCAGCCATACAGGATCAGGGAGTCACGAAAAATACATGGTAAATCTGTTTTTACCGTGGTATTTCGAGTAATATAATGCTTTGTCAGCGTATTTAATCACGGTTTGGAGCTCTATGCTGTCTTGGGGATAGACAGCACAGCCTATGCTGCATCCCACATGGATTACGTTTGCTCCACACAAAAACGGCCGGTTGATTTCTCTTATGATATGCCGGGCAGTTTCCTCAATCATGGAAGCAGTAACGCCGGCCGGAACAATAAGTGCGGTTAAGAATTCATCTCCGCCAATCCGGCAAAGTATTTCATTGCTGCGGACCACTGCGGCAAGACGGTTGGAAATCTCAACCAATAGCTTGTCGCCAATGTCATGGCCATACTGGTCATTCACAATCTTGAATCCGTCCAGGTCCAAATAGAGGATGGCCAGTGAATGAACTGAGGGGTCAAGGGTCTTGCTGCATTGGCTTATATAATTTTCAAACCCCAGTCTGTTTTTAAGACCTGTAAGCGGGTCGGTTGTCGCAATGGTTTTCATTTCGCTCAGTGCAGCATCGGTTACATTCAGGTCACTGAACAGATTGGACAGCGCTGATTCCAGATTTTCCAGTTCATAAATGCCGTTTGAATCAGGCATGGGCGCTTTGCGGCCGGATTTAAGGAGCATCGCAACTTCAGAAAGCCGGTTTAGCGGCTCGGTCAGCTTTTTCGATATGATTGAGCTGAGCATCATGAAGAGGAGCAGGAGAAATCCTCCGCTGGCAACCAGCAACAGCAGCAGCTGCACAATATTTTTATACGCAGTTTCGACAGGCTGGCGGACAACAACCGTCCATCCAAGCCCATTGTAGTCATCATATCCCGTTGATGTAATAAATCCTGTCAAATAAGTTTTATGGTCCGGCCAGGTTATGGATGCCCAATGGGGACCGCTGTTTTTGTCTATCTGAGCCATTGTCCGGGTAAGCGATTCACCGATAAGCATGTTTGGTCCAAGTAAAACATCAAAGTCTCTGCTAAGCACAAGAACCTCGATTTTCTTGCTGTCGCTAAAGGATTCCGTGGTCATGGCAACACGTTCCTGGGCCCAGTCCCAATTCAGGTGGGCAGCCAATACTCCTTTGAAGCTGCCTTCCTGATTGTAAAGAGGGGAACTGATATCCACAAAGCGAAGGGGCTCTTTTGACGGATTGGGCAGTAAATCCGAGAGCAGCATGCCTTCGTGGACATCTCCGATAAACTCGCCTTTTGCGCCTTCAATAAAGACAGGGCGCATGGAAATATCTGAATCCAGCAGAACGTCACCGCTGGAAGCCCTGACAATGCCGTCTGCATCAGTAACCCCTACCCAGGAAAAGGACGGAAATGAGCCCTGAAGCTGGTTTATCAGGAGGGAGGTGGTTTCATAATCGCCGTCGGAGACAAGGGAGTCCGCTGCCTCCAGCAAATCCAGCTGGTGATAATGGTTCCACATAAACTGGTCCAGCTGCATGGAAATTTGCCGGGCCATATCCGTCAAGTTCTCACCGGTTTCAGTCTTCAGTTTATAACTGGAGCACAGGCCGATAATGACCGACAGCGTTGTAATGATACAGATAGTGAATATGGTAAAATACTTGTTTATCTTTGTCTGCAGCTTTTCTGGTTTCATAAAATTCCAATCCCCATTACTTGTATGGTGTAATATCCCTTTTTATGTTTCGGCACATGATATAGAATTCCAATATCTTAAGACTAGTTTACCATTATAAGGAAGCAAAGTCATTAGCATTGGGATAAAATAATATAAGTGTCAATATTTCCATGCTGAAACTTTAATAATCCATGTATTTATGTTGGATTGGATGTTAAAGTAGGGTTACAGACATGATACATTCAGAAAAGGAGAAAATGGTATGAAAAAACGTTATGCAGGGTTTGCGCTGGCAGCCGTCATGTTAGGCGCATCAATTACAGGCTGCGGCAAAAATGCACAGCAGGCACCGGCGGAGTCTTTGGAAACAGAGGCAGCGGCCGATGGAAATGAACAGCAGCAGGCGGCTGCCTCGAAGGGAAAATGGGAATATAAGGAAGCTGAGCTGACAATGCTGATTGATTCTGATTATGTCCAGGAGGGTATCAAAGCTGTATGTGATTTGGCGGAACAGGAGCTGGGGATTACTGTAAAGATTGAGACGCGGGTCGGAGGAGCGGATGGAGACAACATTGTTAAGACCAGGCTTGCATCGGGGGACATGGCTGATATCTGCGGGTATAATTCAGGCTCCCTTCTTTCCGCATTAAATCCATCAGAGTATTTTATTGATATAACCAATGAACCATGGGCAGGTAATCTGGATGACACCTATAAAGGTTCTGTGGCAGTGGACGGCAGGACATATGGCGTACCCATTTCCTGTGCATATGCGGGAGCTGTTTATTATAACAAGGGATTCCGCTGACGCCTAATATGGTAACAGAGACAGTGACAGAAGAAATGATTGCTGTATTTGACGAGAGGGGAATCAGGTATCCGATATGTAACCTGCATCTTCAGAATTGAAAATACAACAAAAATATCTGTAATCTGCAAACTGGTTGGAGAACTGGCGGTATTGCCGGCAGAGGTAGTTGATGCACTGCTGAGTTTTTGAGTAGGCTGATATATCCAGATGAAAATCCCTCATGACATTCATCTATCCATATGGTACAATGTTACCCATAAATAACGGGAACCGGGAGGAAACCAACATGACAGAATGGGAAAAGGCGCAGAACGGATATTTATATGATGCAAATTACGATGAGAAAATTGTGAAAGCAAGGGAAACATGCGCGGACCTGTGCTTTGAGTTTAATAACTGCAGACCGTCGGATGCTGGGAGGCAGACAGAGATTCTCCATAAAATGTTAGGAGAAATAAAGGGAAGCCTGGTTGTTACAGCGCCTTTTTACTGCGATTATGGGTTTAATATTTCGGTCGGAGAGAATTTTTATACCAATCACAATTGTACGATTTTAGACGGAGCAAAGGTGACGTTCGGCGACAATGTTTTCATTGCCCCCAATTGTGTGTTTTCAACCGCGGGCCATGCAATCGACGCAAAGCAGCGCGGCAAGGGCCTGGAGATAGCAAGACCGATTGCCGTTGGCAGCAATGTGTGGATTGGAGCAAATGTTTCCGTGCTTCCGGGGGTGACCATCGGGGATAACACGATTATTGGGGCGGGAAGCGTGGTGAATAAGGATATACCGTCCAATGTCATTGCGGTGGGAAATCCGTGCAGGGTAATGCGCAGCATTACGGAGGAGGATAAACGCAGGTATCCTGTCTGGAAGGAAGAATAGCTTATATATTCAATGAAAGATACACTGGATAGTATAAAATGCCGGATAATTGATATACGGGCCTGTATCCGGAGCTATAAGCATTGCAGCATATAAGGCGCACTAAATAATTCATTGTATAAGGGAGGTTATTTTAATGTTTAAGAAAGCATTTGATGTTCCGTACGAGGATAGTGCAAGTTATCCTACACGTGCAGACGCAGTTGATGCAGTTACTAAGTATTGTGAAGCAAGCGGAGAGGCCTGCGTTTTTACGGGAGATGATGAAGTTGAAATATCCGGAAGAAAATATGAAATATGCAGAGGGGTCAGTCCTCTTAATCTGGGCTATGGCATTATGTGCAGAGAAAAATAAGTTCCGGTTCCGGGATATTGAGCTAGGACTTTTAAAAAGCGCATCGATGTCCCTCTGAATGATTCATATTATGATTCATTCTATGAATTTGCGGAACAGAATCAGATACCCATCTTATTTCATGTAAATGACCCGGCCAATTTCTGGGACCGGGAACATATACCGCCTCTTGCACTTGAACGCGGGAATTTTTACGGGGATGGCACGTATCCCTCCAAAGAGGAAATCTACGGGGAAGTGGACACGTATCCTGAAAGCAGATTTGATATTACTCCGGGGCCGGAAATGTATTTTGATTTTAGCCGGTATCCTGCAGAGTGGAAGGAGTTTTTGGAGACGGATTGCGGGGCAATTCCGTTTTTTGGGAAGACCATTCACGGCAAAGGCCTTTCAGAAACCCATTTAAAGAACATATATGAGGATAACTTTATGAGCTTTATAGGCGGAAAAGAGCCAAAGCCGGTGGATATGGAGCTGCTGGAGGAAGAATTCAGTCTGGTGGAGAAAATGGCGTACCGGTCCCGGCATAAGTCCGTGATATTGGATGAGCTGACGCAGCTTCGGAAATTACAGGCTGACTGCATCCGGTGATTCACTGTTGGGCATGGATGTTTTGCAGGAAATCCATGGATAAAGAAGAATAGGTATGGATAACATCCCCTGGTTTGAGTGTGGAGCCAGGGGGATTTTCTGTTTCTGCCGATGCAGGGAATACGGAGTGAGTGAATGAAACCGGCGACAGTATAAATATTCAGAGCTGTACTGTAAGAGGCGTACTGTAGGAGGGATACGATATGGGAAAATTAATATTCATTGATGTGGACGGAACCCTGGTTGATTATGAAAACCGTTTGCCAAAATCAGCTGTACATGCAATCAGGGCAGCGAGAAAAAACGGACACAGGGTCTATATCTGCACAGGACGGAGCAGGGCGCAAGTCTATGATTCCATCTGGGAAATCGGTCTGGACGGTATGATTGGCGGGAACGGAAGCTATGTGGAGGACCATGGGAAGGTGGTTATGCACCGGATGATTTCCGCCGGCCAGTGCAGGCATATAGTGGACTGGCTCCGCCATAAGGGACTTGAGTTTTATCTGGAAAGCAATAACGGCCTGTTTGGAAGCGAGGGATTTGAGGAGGCGGGAATCACTGCTGTGCGTGAATACTGCAAAAGAAAGGGAAGGGACGATGCCGGGAAAATGACGGTGAAGGATGTGTTTCCCGCTATGATGTTCGGGGCAGAACTGTACCGCAGCGATGTGAATAAGGCCAGTTTCCTGCTGCATTCCTACCAGGATTACCTGGACGCAGTACGGGAGTTTCCTGATTTGCAGACAGGCACCTGGGGCGGAAAGGGGGAAACCGCCCTGTTTGGCGACCTTGGGGTAAAGGATATCACAAAGGCGCATGCGATTCAGGTATTGCTGCGCTATCTCCGTGCACGGAGGGAGGATACCATAGCATTCGGCGATGCCAGGGTGGATATACCTATGCTGGAATACTGCAAAATCGGAGTGGCCATGAACAATGGCGGTGAGGAAATACGGCAGGCCGCGGATTATGTTACGGATGATGTGGAGAAGGATGGGTTGTATAAGGCGTTTGTGTATCTGGGGCTGATGGGGGACGTGTAATTGGGAGTGGGGGGATACGGGCCTGTACGGGACGGCTGGGAGGAGATGCTAATCGTAAACTATCCTTAGAACAAAAGCTTATTGTTATCATAAAATAAGGCGTAGTTGAACGTAAAGCTACTTTGGATAGATACAAACAAAAAACTCCCCTTGTTAAAAATGCTGAAATTATATATGATTTTAAAAAAAATATTGACTTTATTTAAATATAATAGTATATATTATATATGTGAATACGTATTCGTTGCAGGCAAACGAAAGAATCAAATATGTTTAGGCTCAATTAATTATTTTGTTAGCTTGAATTATGAAAGGTAATATAATAATTAAGACCATTTAAATAAAAATGAGGAATTATTTGAAAAATAGAATGGATTGTCTTGTGAGAATGCAGGCACCCGGATAAAAATATAAATTAAAAGGGCAGTTATACCCAGAAATGAATACGTATACATGCACGGAGAAAGTACATAGTAAAAATAGTGGATATTGAAGGGAGGTAAAATATACATCTGAAGGTAATGGGGTAACTTTGCAACCGAACTTATAAAAAATGTTAAGATGGAAAGGGGAGTATCGAAATGAAAAAAATAATGAAAAAGATTGCAATGTTTGGTTTGGCGGGAATGGCAGTTGTGTTAACAGCTTGCGGTTCCGGACAGTCCGGTTCTGCAGAAGTGGGAAACAAAGAAACAGAGGGGACAAGCGGGGCGGCAGAAAAGTCTTCAGACCATATTGAAATTAGAATTGCGCATCAGGCAAATGAAAAAGAGGCTACGCACCAGGGATTTCTTAAGTTCAAAGAGGTTATTGAAGGGGAAAATGTGGGGATTGAGGTCAAGATATTCCCAAATGCGCAGGTAGTGGGTTCAGACCGGGATAGTATTGAGGCGGTATGCCTGGGTGAGATTGATATGACATCCGTGGCAGAACTGCAGTTTGCTCCTAATGTAAAGGAGTTCTATGTATTTAATGCAGATTATTTGTTTGATAATCTGGAAGATGCAAAGAAGAAACTTGACGGTGAACAAGGAGAAATGTTAAAGAAAGCCGCAGATGACAAGAATATAGGAGCAAAGGTGGCAACATTTTTTGGAAGTTCAGGCAGGATATTCTGGAATAATGTCAGAGAAGTAAAGTCATTGGAGGACTTCCAGGGAATTAAGAGCAGGTCTCCGGAAAATCCAATCAACATTGCTGAGCTGGATGCCCTGGGATGTATTCCCACCCCGATGGCCTGGAATGAATTATACACGGGATTGCAGCAGGGAACCGTGGATGGCCTGGTGTCATCTAAAATGCCAATTATACAACAGGGACTGATTGATGTACTGGATTATGCTACAGATACAAATCATAGCTATTCCATCAATGTAATATTGATTTCCTCTGAAAAATACAATGCGCTGTCAGATGAACAGAAGCTTGCCTATGACAAGGCAATTGCTGCGGCTACTGAGGAAGAGTGGAAGATTGCCATGCAGGAGGAAGAGGATTCGGTTGCTAAGATTAAAGAACTCCAGGAACAGGGGAAGATTATTTACACTGAATTAACAGATGAAGCCAGGGAGAAGATTAAAGATGCAATGGTTTCAGCTACAGAACCCCTGGTAGAGGAAATGTGTGGTAATGAAATACTGGGGACATTTAGAAATTAACCATTGGTTTTGCGGATGGAGGGACGTGAAAAGACATGAAGAAAATAATACAGTGGATGGATGATAAACTGGAAGTATTCATAGGAGCGATATTTCTTGCGCTAATGGTCCTGTTTACATCTCTGCAGATTGCAGGAAGATATATCTTTACCGCGCCATTCCCGTGGACAGAGGAAATGACCCGGTACATGTTCGTCTGGATGGTGTTCATATCAATTGGCTATGCGGTAAAAACAGGTGAGCATATCAGAATAACATTTGTCCGGATGTTGCTTAAGCCGAAGTGGAGGCTTTATTTGGATATCATATGCAATACTCTGTGTCTGGGGTTTTCGGTTATCTGTATGTGTGAAGGGTATAAATTGTTAAGCACCATACGGCAGGGCGGACAGACCGCGGTTTCGCTGCCAATACCTATGTGGCTGCTTTATCTGGTAATGCCCTTGGGCTTTCTCTTGGTCTGTTTAAGGCTCATACAAAGTACTATGAAAACCATACAGGATATAAGAAAGAAAACATATGAGTCTGAGGAGATGGGAGGTAAGGCTTGATGTCAATTACTATTTTATTTGTCCTGTTTCTCGGCCTGGCTTTTTTGGGAGTTCCGATTGCTTTTGCCATTGGCATAGGGGTCCTGGGTTCTATTTTTACGAGTGAGATTATATCTCTGTCATACTTTATCAGAGCCATGGCTAACAGTGTGGATTCCTTCACATTGACTGCTGTCCCGTTCTTTGTGCTGGCAGGACAAATCATGTCGGAGGCAGGGATATCGGAGGGATTGTTTAAAGTTGCCAACGTATGGGTGGGGAGGATGAAGGGCGGAATCATGATGGTTACGGTTCTCGCCTGTATGGCATTTGGTGCGATTTCGGGGTCGGCATATGCTACCATAGCCGCCATCGGACTAATTGCGCTTCCGGAACTTCGTAAGCAGGGATTGAGCATGGGAGCTGCGGCTGCATTAATTGCCACGGCCGGCTGCTGCGGACAGATGATTCCGCCCAGTATGGGACTGGTCGTTTTCGGAAGTTTAAATAATGTATCTATTTCCAAATTATTTACAGCTGAAATCATACCAGGAATTTTTGTGGGCTGCTGTTTTTTGGTTTATTGCCATATATATGGAAAAAAGCATAATATCTGTTCTGGCGCTGATCCGGTTCCGTTTATGCAGAAACTAAAGACTATGTGGGATGCTAAATTCAGCTTGATTATGCCGGTTATTATCCTGGGAGGTATTTATTCCGGTATTTTCACTCCGACAGAGGCTGCTGTGGTTTCTGTGGTTTATGGTCTGGTATATGGTCTTGCTAAGAAGAACAGCGGACTTAAAGCAAAAATGCTCCCTCAGATGTTTTATAAAACCGTAATAACCACATGTACGATTTTGTTTATATTAGGCGTGTCCTCTGGATTTGGCAAAATCCTGACTCTGGAAGAACTGCCTACAAAATTGGCTGCATTGATACTTGGGAGCGTTTCATCCAGAATCGTGGCGCTTCTTATCCTGAATCTGCTGGTTATCTTTCTGGGAACCTTCCTGGATGGAATCGCAATCAATGTTATATTGAGCTCCATTCTGCTTGGTATTGCTACGCAATATGGCATAGACCCAATACATTTTGGAGTCATGTTCATATTTAATTCAACCCTGGGAATTATAACGCCTCCCGTGGGTGGGAATCTGTTTGTATCAGCGCAGATTTCCGGCGCGTCTTTTGAGGAAATTGTTAAGGAAATATGGCCGTGGATTATTACAATGACTATTGGACTAATATTTGTAATATTCATACCGCAGATGTCTACATGGCTGCCCAGCCTGATGAAATAACAGAAAGTGAGGTTACATATGAACGAGTCAAAAACAGGAAAGCCCGCAGCGGAGGAAACAGAAGAAACACTGAAGGAGGGAGTAAAAAACAGCAAAAATCCAATAGGAAGCGAGAACGGAGCGGTGAAGGATAAAAAAGAAAAGGAAATCCGATATCAGGGAAATGTATATCAGGATAATTTGGGACAATTGTCTGTGCCGATGAAAGATGATATTACGGTTGTCTGGAAAGAAGGAATGGAAAAGGAACATGAAGTGCCTATGCCTGGTTTTGGAAAGTGGCGTGACCCTGCGGACTTTATTATCCGTCACACATATGATATATGGGATGATAAGGGCATGGGTAAGATATATAACCACTATAAGCATAATGCACTGGTGCATACATCGGATGGTGTGACTTATGGCAGGGACCAGGTGATTGCCAATTCAGTGATGAAACTGGCAGGTTATCCGGATATAAAGGATTACATTGATGATGTAATCTGGGCGCCTGATGGAGATGGGGGATTCCACACATCCATGCGCTGGACATGGATTGCACACAATACGGGACATACGATTTATGGACCGCCTACCGGAAAGAAGGTAGTGGTATGGGGGGTCGCGAACTGTTATGTAAAGGGTGACCGTGTTGTGGAGGAATGGGTGGTATATAATGAAATAAGTTTGATTCGGCAGCTGGGATATGACCCCATGGATGTACTGGAAACTACAGCCAATAAAGGCGGCAGCGCAAAGGGGGATACAGGAACATGGGGAGAAATCGAACGTCTGAACGGTGAGTTTGCTCCGGAAGAATTTGGCGAGAATAATGGACGGTATAGTGAAATAGAGTACTTTGTCAGAAAAAGTTACCATGATATATATAATCGGAGGATGTTTAACCTGTTTAAAGAGAATTATGCCCCGAATTACAGATACCACGGCCCTTCGGACAGAGAACTGGTGGGAAGGGGAGATTTTCTTCAGGACCAGCTTAATATGTTCCAGGCATTTCCAAATCTTGCAATGCAGGTGGAAGATGTTTACTATCTGTATGATGAAAAACGGGATGAATACCGCTGTGCTACCAGATGGAATATCATTGGCACACATGAAGGCTTTGGCATTTATGGCCCTGCAACCGGCGCCCATGTTGTCATTTCAGGCATATCCCAGCATATCATTAAAGACGGAAAATTCCAGGAAGAATGGAATATATACGATGAGTTTGCCCTGATGAAGAAGATTGCTGCGGAGCGCAGAAAAAAGGAAGCAGAGCCGGTTTCTGCTGAGCAGCGGACGGCCGGACTTTAAGCACAGTCATTGCGGAATTGAAGGTAAAAGGTACTTGATGCAGATATAAGTACCTTTTATAACCCGAACAAATGTATACGTATTCATGAAAGGGGGGAGTGGTATGATATATCTGGACAATAGTGCTACCACGCAGGTGGATGAGGACACTGCCATGGCTGCGTATCAGTCCATGACAGAAACATACGGCAATCCGTCTTCTCCGTATTTGCTGGGCCGGGAGGCTCTGGGCTGCCTGACGGCAGCCAGGCATCAGGTTGCCCAGGTAATTGGTGCGCCTGCCAGGCGGATTTTCTTTACATCCGGTGGGACTGAGGCTAACAATCTGGCGGTCAGAGGAAGTATTTTATCATTGCGCAAGTGCGGAAAAACAAGAGGGAAGATTGTCACCACGGCGATTGAGCATTCTTCTGTTCTTGATTCATGCAGGTCCTTGAAAGAAGAGGGATATGATACAGAATACATACGGCCTGAAAGGGGACGGGTGACTTCCGGGGATATCATCGACGCAGTGGACAAGGACACGCTGCTGGTATCTGTTATGGCGGTGAATAATGAAACCGGGGAACGCCTTCCTGTAGAAGAGATAGCAAAAGGGGTGAAAGAGAAGAATCCGGATATACTGGTGCACTGTGACTGCGTGCAGGGATATGGAAAAGTTCTGTTCAGCCTGAATCAGGTGCAGGCTGATTTGGTCACTATGAGTTCCCACAAGATTCATGGTCCAAAGGGAAGCGGCGCGCTTTATGTCAGAGAGGGAGTGGAACTGTACCCTCTGTGCTTTGGAGGCTCACAGGAGGGAAAACTGCGGCCAGGAACTGAAAATGTGCCTGGAATCGTGGCATTTGGTTATGCCGCCCAAAAAGCACTGCGGGATATACGTAAGAATTGGAACCATGTGACGGAGTTGAACCGGTATTTAACGGAAGGGCTTTTACGGATGGACCAGGTTGTGATAAATTCGCCGGAAAACGCAGTTCCATATGTCCTCAATATATCCGTACTGCCATTTACCACAGAGGAACTGCTTCATGAGATGCGTATGCGCGGGATTTACCTGTCAGGAAGTTCGGCCTGCGAGAAAGGGGCCAGGAGCCATGTCATACAGGCTATGGGGATTGAGGGAAGAAGGGCGGACAGCGTTTTGCGCATAGGGTTAGGAAAAAAGAATACCCGGGAAGAAATTGAGATATTTTTAGACAATTTAAATAAATTAATTAAGGAGAGAGAAAGACTATGAGTAAAGTGAAAGAAATGAGTACATTGAATGTGAAACTGTCAGTAAAACCAATTTTATTTACCATGTATCATATACATGCGTATATGGGCCCATGCCGTTATGGAGAAGGGTATGCCCTTACAACAGAGGCAGATATGGAAACCACCCAGAAGGAATTCGAAATCTTTAAGCAGGAAATGAAGGAGGAGGCTGATTTACGAAACGTGGAATTCCTGGAGCCGGTCGTTATTTACTGGAATGAGGATTTTGCATTAAAAGAGGAACAGATGCAGAAGGCACTGGCGGATGATGAAAAAACAGATTTTTATTTGATACGTGGATTACGGATTTCTTCCTATTTTGCGGTGGAGCTGTCCAGGAGAACCAATAAGCCTATTGGACATACGCCCAATAAATCTGCTATATCCAAGTGCGACCATGTAGATATGACTGCCCACTTATATGCAGAGGGAAAGCCTGGCTATGCATTTCTGGACTTTGAGGAGATGAACCGGACATTTGCGGCTTTGAGAGTCAAAAAGGCGCTGGCCTCCACAAAGGTGTTCTTTCCTCTTAAGAGCGCCATGCTGACATTTGGATGCCAGAGTTCATATCTGAATCTGGAGGATATCACCCGAAAGTTTCATGTGAGGTTTGCGCATGTCAATTCGGATGAAGTATTCCAATGGCTGGATTCCCTGACTGCAGAGGAGAAGGATGAAGCAAAAAAACTGGCAGAGAAACTGGTGGAAGAATCCCAGGGCGTACATATGCCGGCTGAATATATTCGCAACGATACGGAATTTTATGAAACCATCAAAAAAATGATGGCACATTATGACTGCAATGCGTTTACGATTCCGTGTTTTGAGGTTTGCGCGACCAGGGAGCTGAATCGAAGACGGCTGACGTTCTGCCTGACCCATTCCCTGTTTAAGGACGAAGGGATTGCTTCCGCCTGTGCTGGTGATGTAGGGTCCGTGCTTACCATCACCATTTTGATGAATATTGCCAGAAAGGCACCCTATATGGGCAATACCATGGTGTTGGATAAGAAGTCCAATCAGTGCAGGACACTCCATGATGTGGCCTGTTCAAAAATGAAGGGTTATGATGAACCGGCACTTCCTACAGAGTTTGTGTCATTTACAATGGATTCCTGGGGAACTACCATGCGCTACGACTTCTCCAAGGATAACGGTGAAACGCTGACAATGATTAACCTCAGCCCTGATATGAAGAAGATTATGGTGGCAAAAGGAACTATAAATGGCTGTGACGATTATCTGACACCTGAATGTAAACATGCGGTGCGGTATACGGTAAAGGATGCCAAACGTTTTCATGAGTGCCAGAAATACGTGGGACACCATTTTGCCCTTGTATATGGAGACTATGTGGAAGCGGTAAAGGATTTCGCAAAAGAGTGCGGCCTGGAGGTATTAGAGGCTTAAAAAATAAATATATAAAGTAATAAACAAGGCTTTCTGGTCTGATTCCCGCAGAAAGCCTTGTTTTATACAAAAATAATCGGACGAGGTACACAAACTTTGATGCTGAAATGCTCCATCATGCGGTTTCTCTGGTTTTCAGTGTACAGGGGAACAGCGCAAGATTGGTAGGGTTCTCTGTATTGTCTTCTGCCAGCAGCAGTGCCAGGGCCTTTTCAATCATGCTGTCCATGGGCTGGACAAAGGAGGTTATGCTATATGCACTATAGGATGCCAGCTCAATATCATCGAAACCAATGATGGCTACATCGTCAGGTACTTTGAGCTCGTATTCATACCGGGCGCAGTCTAGGACACCGGCGCTTACCAGGTCACTGACGCAGAACAAGGCTTCCGGGCATTTCCCTTCCTGTTTCAGAAGCTGGCGGAATCCTTCTTTACCGCCTTCATACGTAAAGGCGGTTCCAATGACGGGACAATGCTGGATTCCTCTCTCCTCCAGACGGGAGACAAAACCCTTGCGTCTGTCGCGGCTGGTTGAAGCTCCGTCATATCCTCCGATAAAAGCAAAGCTTCGATAGCCTTTCATGAAGAAGTAGTCTGCGCAATCACGTCCGGCCTGTACATTATCACAGCATACAGCCTGGATGCCCGGTGTATTCATGTAGCGGTTGAATAAAACCACCGGAACTCCGAAATCAATACAGGTGTCGGCCAAATCCGAAGTCAGGGTGACAGATGTGATTAAAATTCCGTCAACACGATATTGAAGAATCTGGTGAATCAAATCCTGCATATGGTCGGCTTCATCTAAGGAGAAGTATAATACCTGCTTTCCCATGGAACGTAAGCGGATAGAGAGCTTGCTCAACACGGTTGCGTAAAATGGATTGGTGGTGTTCTGCATGATGACGGCAACTATATTTGTACTGTTGGATATCAGACTTCTTGCAATGGCGTCAGGCGCGTATTTTAACGTGCGTGCAGCATCCAGTACCCGCTGCCGGGTGGCCGGAGTCATCTTTGAGTTAGGCGTAAAGGCTCTTGAAACGGTTGCTTGTGAAACTCCGGCCAGCTTGGCTACATCAATGGATGTGTTGTGGCCCCTCCCGGTTCCATGCTTGCTCTTGGATTTACTTCTGACATCGGAATCAGAGCTGTTCATAAATATTATCCATTCCTTTCATTTTGTGTGCGTGCAGGCCGCACTAAATATAATTAACAATATCATAAAACCAGACAGTGTGCAAGAAAATGGTAAAGAAATTGCAAATGAATACGAATTATATTTGATATTTTCATATATGGGTTGTGAAAATGTACAATTTATAGATGAAATAATTGACTAAAATGCCTAAAATAGTGAAAATAAAAAAATTGCATTGACGAAATAGCAGTTATAGGAATATAATGAATCTGTAAATAAATGAATACGTATTCATAAAAACGCAGAATGAGGTTGCGCTCAGTGAAAAAAGTTTGAAAAAGATTTGTTTTTACTGTGTTGCAACTTAAATAATGACAGTAAATGAATAGGTATACATTTGGGATATACGTATAAGGTTAAGGAGGAAAAAAGGTGGGAAATACAGTATTAATGCGCGGCGAGGCCGTGACTGCATTTACACAGGAACTGTTCCGGAAGGCCGGAATGAGTGAGGAGGACGCAAGGTATCATGCGGAATGTCTTGTGAATACGAATTATTGGGGGATTGACTCCCATGGGGTTATCCGTGTACCGGCCTATTTCAAACGTATGCTGAACGGCGCCATAAACACAACACCCAATATCCGGGTGGTCCGGGGAGAGGGATGTCTGGAAGTCCTGGATGCGGATGCGGCAGCCGGTTTTATCGGAGGCAGGGCAGGTATGGAGCGCGCCATGGAGCACGCGGCGCGGACAGGGATTGGGGCCTGCGGCGTGATTAACAGCAACCACTTCGGCGCAGGCGCGCTTTACGCCCGTATGGCGGCTGAACAGGGAATGATAGGGATTGCCATGACCAATGTAAAGCCGCTGATTGTTGCCCCGGGAGCCAGCGTGCCGGTAACCGGCAACAACCCCATTGCCTTCGGCATTCCCACCTACGGGGATTTCCCCTTTGTATTGGATATGTCATTATCTGTTGTGGCAGGGGGCAAGCTTACGCTGGCAATTAAGAAAAAGGAGAGGATACCCATGGATTGGGCTACGGATAAGGAAGGGCGCCCCACCGACGACCCCCAGGCAGCCTTTGACGGATATCTGCTTCCCATGGGCGGACACAAGGGACTGGGACTTTCCTATGTGGTGGATATCTTGTCCGGCCTCATCACAGGCGGCGTGTTTTCAAAGGATATGAAGAGCATGTATGCCAACCCCAGGGACCCAAGCCTGACCGGACATTTCTTCATTGCATTGGATATCTCCAAAATCATCTCTAAGGAGCAGATGCAGGAGCGGATGGCCCGGTTCAGGGACCAGCTGAAGGCCACGCCCATGTGGCAGGAGGGAGCGGAAATGCTCCTGCCGGGTGAGATTGAGTACCGGAAGGAACAGGAACGCCGCCGGGACGGGCTGCCCATTCCGGTGACAACCTATGAGGAACTGGCAGCGCTTAAGAAGGAATACGGCATTCAGGCGCCGCTGGACATAATCGGAGAATGACAGACGGAAAGGAAAAGGAGAGGTTAATATGAAGCTGGAAAATAAGGTTGCCATAATCACCGGAGGAACCAAGGGAATCGGCTATGGAATCGCGCAGGAATATCTGAAGGAAGGCGCGAAAATCACCATTTGTTCCAGAAATCCAAAGGAGGGGGAGGCTGCTGCTGAGGAGCTTGGCAGACTGGGCCAGGTCCTGTATCTGCAGGCGGACGTTTCATCCATTGAGGATAACCAGAGGCTGGTGGACGAGACGGTTAAGAAGTACGGAAGGCTGGATATCTTTGTGGCCAACGCAGGCATCAATGACCCGGATAAGACCCATTACCTGCACATAACGCAAGAGCAGTACGACAGAATCCTGGGCGTAAACCTGAAGGGGCTGTTCTTTGGCGGACAGCTGGCTGCCAGGCAGATGGTAAAGCAGGGGCAGGGCGGCGCCATTGTAAACATTTCTTCGGTCAACGCGTACCTGGCCCTGGACAGCCAGATGTGCTACACCACCAGCAAGGGCGGTGTAAGTCAGCTGACCAAGGTGCAGGCAGTGGCCCTTACCCCCTATAATATCAAGGTAAATGCCATCTGCCCCGGCCCCATTGAGAGCGAGCTTATGAGACGTGTTGGTTCCGATGAACAGCTGTTCAACACGGTGATTTCCAGGACGCCCATCGGCAGGATAGGGACGCCTAACGAGTGCGGAAGGCTGGCCGTATTCCTGGCCTGCGAAGATTCCGATTTTGTGTACGGACAGTCCATATACATTGACGGCGGCAGGAGCTTCCAGGCATTTCCCGTACCGGGTTACAAGACGGTTACCGATGAACAGTATGAAAAGCTCATGGAGCTGGAGCACAAATAGAGGAGGAATGACCGGTGAAAAAAATGAATTTGCCCAAGGTGGGCATGATTACCTTCAGCGATCCCAGGGAACATGAATATAAGGTGCTGTACCAGGAAAAGACAGCTGCAAGGATGAAACAGGCCGTTGAATATTTTGCGGATTACGGGATGGAATTACATGCCTTTGAGACGGCAGCCAGGTCGCCTGAGGAGATTGACCGGCAGACAGGGGAGCTTAAGAAAATGGGAGTGGAGGTATTCATCGCGAACATCCCCTGCTGGACCTGGCCCAACGGCGTTGTGCGGGGCGTGCTGAATATGGGACTTCCCACCATTCTCCTTTCCAATGACGATCCCGGCACCCACGGTACGGTGGGACTTCTGGGCTCCGGCGGCGCGCTGAACCAGATTGGTTACAGCCACCTGAGGATTCAGCAGGATTTCACGGATGTACATCCCAACCTGTTCGATACCAAAATGATGCCCTACATAAGGGCTGCTGCTGCAGTGAGAAAACTGCAGGGCAGGGTCTTCGGCTTCATCGGAGGGCGCTCCCTTGGAATCGATACAGGAAGTTTTGACCCTATGCAGTGGAAGAAACGGTTCCAGATTGACAGCGACCACATTGACCATGAGGAAATCATACGCAGGGCGGAGGCTGTTGACGCGGAGCGGATTGAGGCAGCGTTTAAGTGGCTGACGGACAGCGTGGGAGCGGTCAGGTATGATGAGAAGCTGACGGAGGAGCGGTTAAAATACCAGGTTGCCTGTTACCTGGCCACCAAGGACATTATCGCAGAGCGCCATCTGGACTTCGGCGCCATTAAATGTATGCCGGACCTGACCAATTTCCGGGCGCCCCAGTGCATATCCACAGCCCTGCTCAACGGCGGATATGATGCGGACGGAGCCTTCGAACCCTTCCCCATATCCTGCGAGGCGGATGCGGACGGAGCCCTGACCATGGAAATACTGAAGCTGGTGTCCGGCGGAATGCCCACCATGTTTGCGGATGTAAGCCATATCGGCTACAAAGAGGGGCTTATATATCTTCCCAACTGCGGTTCCATGTGCACCTATTATGCGGGACGCTGCTGCGACGGATGTAAGAATATGAAGAACATTGAACTGCGCAGGGCCAACCGCCCTTCCGGCGGAGCAGTCACCTTCACGGTTCCCAGTGCAGGCCAGATGACCATGGCAAGGCTTTGCAGGGTGGACGGCAGATACCAGATGTTTATCATTGAGACGGAATTTGTGGAACCATCCGGTGAAATACTGGATGCCTTCGTAAAAGCCAGGGGCGTACACCAGCTTCCGGTGGCATTTATGAAAGCTGACTTTGATATTGAGAAATTCGTGGATGTGTTTAATTCCAACCACATCAGCGGTGTGGCGGGCCAATATAAGAAGGAGCTCATCCATGTCTGCAGCCTGCTGGATATTGAACCGGTTGTAATCCGGTAGAATACGGGGGGATGAACATGGGACTTACCTATGAGTGTTTTGATAAGCGGCTCCTGGATTTGGTGGATGTGGACCAGAATCTGGAGACGGTCTGCACAGGGTTTACCTTTATCGAGGGACCTGTCTGGAACCATGTTACCGGATGCCTCACCTTCAATGATATCCCGGTGAGCCGGACCTACCGGCTGGGCCCGGACAAATCAGTAAGGCTTTTGCGGGAGAATACCCATAAGGCCAACGGAAATGCCTATGATATGGAGGGCAACATCATTGTCTGTGAGCATGTGCGCAGCTGTATATCCAGAACCGACGATATGGGGCGGAATCCGGAGGTGCTGGTCAGCCATTATGGGGATAAGGAGCTTAACAGCCCAAACGACGTGGTGGTGAGAAGTGACGGGTGCATTTTCTTTACAGACCCGAGATTTGGAAGGAATCCGTCCAGGGTGGGCCTGGCCCGTCCCCAGGACCTGGATTTCCAGGGCGTGTTCTGTTTTCATCCGGAGAGCGGTGAGCTTAAGCTGCTGGCAGATGATTTTGAGAATCCCAACGGCCTCTGCTTTTCCCCGGATGAATCCTGCCTTTACGTCAACGACTCGCCCAGGAAGCATATACGCAGGTTCCGGGTGGGGGAAGACGGCGCCCTGCAGGGCGGAGAGGTATGGGCGGAAACCATTGGACCGGGGGAGGGACTGCCTGACGGGATGAAGGTTGACAGCCTGGAAAACGTGTACTGCTGTGCCCAGGGAGGCGTCCATATTTTCCATAAAAGCGGGGATTATCTGGGAATCATCAGGGTTCCGGAGCAGACCGGCAACTGTGCCTTCGGGGGAACGGATATGGATATTCTCTATCTGGCGGCCTCCACCACCCTTTACAGTTTCCGGATTAACGGCCATGCAGACAAAAACGGAAGGAAGATATGAAATGATTAGGGAAAATAAAGTAAAGCAGAAATTGAAAAACGGCGAAGCCGTCATAGGCACCTTTGTAAAAACCATTGACCCCAGCGTGGTGGAAATCCTGGGTTGTACCGGAATGGAGTTCTTTGTGATTGACAGCGAGCATGTTTCCTATAATCCGGAGACCATCACGGACCTGGTAAGGGCGTCGGACTTAACCGGAATCGTGCCCATTGTCCGGGTCAGGGAAGCCACGGCTGTGAATATTATGCAGGCGCTGGATACAGGTGCCCTGGGCTATCACGCCCCGAATGTGGATACGCCGGAGCAGGCCAGGATTGCAGTGGATGCAGGGCGGTACACCCCTCTGGGAAACCGGGGCTTCGCTCCCACCCACAGGGCTGCCAGCTACGGCATGATGGATAAGCAGGAATACATTGACAAGGCCAACCGGGAGGTTTTAAGCATTATTCACTGCGAGACAATGGAGTCCCTTAACAATCTGGATGAAATCCTTAAGCTGGAGGAGCTGGACGTGGTCTTTATCGGCCCCATGGACCTGTCCCAGTCCCTTGGGCGGGACGTGATGGGACAGAGAAACCATCCCAGGCTTCTGGAAGCCATAGACCAAATCATTGATAAGGTAAACAGGGCCGGCAAGGCAGTGGGAACGGTAGCGGATAATGGGCGGATGGCCCGGGAACTGATGGATAAGGGAGTGCGTTACATACCCGTCAGCTCCGACCAGGGCATGATAGGAAACATGGCCAGAAATATCATGAAGGAATTAAATCAATAAAAACATAAAAGGAGATTAGAAAAATGAAAAAGCAGACAGAATTTAAATTAAACAAGAGGGATTCCGTATGGTTCCAGGACAATACCGCAGCCGTAAACTGCGCTTATGCAAAGGAGGTCTGCGATTTGGCCATCCTTCCCATCGGGGCAATCGAACAGCACGGACCTCACTGCCCATGCGGCAGCGATTCATTTAATGCAATGGGCATTGCGGAGGCAGTTGCAAAGAAATCCGGCGCCATGATTCTGGCCTGCCCTATGTACGGCTCCCATCCGGCCCATCACTGGGGGATGCCCGGAACCATCCCCCTTACATTTGAGACACATGTGGGCCTTCTGACCGACATCATCCGGGGGGCAGCCAATGCAGGCTACAACAAATTCCTGATTATTTCTGCCCACGGCCAGACCATGTCCATGTTTGAGGCAGTGCACAAGGCGGGAATCGAGGGTTACTTTACCATCGGAAGCACCTGGTATGACTTCCTGAGGGACAATAAGACCACGCTGGATACCTATATGTGGCATGCGGATGAGGCTGAGACCTCGGTTGCCCTGTCATTGTATCCGGATAAGGTACATATGGATTTGGCCGTGCCGGGCACAGCCCACGGACTCATTGATTCCAAGTGGAAGATAGCGCCAGGCCAGGCAGCCGGAGAGGGTATGCTGTATCACTTTGAGGGAACCTTCTCACTGATGGAAAAGGACGACCTGGATACAGGCGTAATCGGAGATCCCACAAATGCCAGCAAAGAAAAGGGCGACAAGATTGTGGAGCGGTGCGCGGACCTTTACTGCGAGCTGGTGGGTGAAATCATGACCAAGTATCCATGCGGCGTGAATCCGCTGGGCTTCCGCAATCCGCTGGGATACAACGGCACCAATAACATTTGCTACGACGCGATGCACGATGAACACGGCAATCTGAAAAAGTAAGGCATGGCGGTACGTATAAAAACAGACAGGCGGGATGAATATGGCAGAAACCACCAGATTATCAGCAGGACAGCTGGAACGGAAGGCTGACCGGGATGAGGAGCGGATTGACCGGCTCCTCAAGGAGGTAATCCGAAAGAGCAGAAGGAAAATCGTGGTGCTGGACGACGACCCCACAGGCGTCCAGACCGTACATGACGTATCTGTATACACGGACTGGTCCGAGGAAGCCGTGCTCAGCGGTTTTAAGGAGGAAAACAGCCTGTTCTACATACTGACCAACTCCCGGGGCTTCACGGCGGCTGAGACAGAAAAAGCGCACCGTGAGATTGCCTGCCGCGTGTTAAAGGCCGCCGGGGAGACGGGGCGCGGATTCATCCTGATGAACCGGGGGGATTCCACGCTCCGGGGGCATTATCCCCTGGAAACGGAAGTTCTGCGGGAGGTGCTGTGGAAGGAAGGCGGAATCCAGGTGGACGGCGAGGTCATCTGCCCCTTTTTCCGGGAAGGGGGACGGTATACCATCGGTAATGTACATTATGTCCGGTATGGCAGTGAGCTGATTCCGGCAGGAGAGACGGAGTTCGCCAAAGACAGGACCTTTGGGTACCGTTCCTCGAATTTGACAGAGTATGTGGAGGAAAAGACGGAAGGCGTTTTCCCGTCTCAGAATGTGGTCTGCATCGGACTGGATGATTTGCAAAAGGGCGATGTGGATAAGGTGGCGGGCCAGCTCATGGAAGTCAGCGGTTTTAATAAAATTATAGTGAATGCCATTGGATACGGCGACCTTAAGGTGTTCTGCCTTGCCCTGTACCGCGCCATGGACCAGGGAAAGCGGTTCCTGTTCCGCACAGCCGCCTCCCTTGTAAAGGTGATAGGGGGGATTGCAGACCAGCCCCTGCTTACCAGGGAGCAGATGGTAAGGTGTGAAAACGGACACGGCGGCGTTATTGTGGTGGGCTCCCATACGGCCAAGACCACCAGGCAGCTGGAGGAACTGAAAAAGATTCCCGGAATTGAGTTCCTGGAATTTAACTCAGACCTGGTGCTGGACCAGGCGGCTTTAGAGGAGGAGACAGAACGGATTGTCCGCAGTATGGGGGCCATCATTGCAGGCGGCAGAACCGCGGCAGTCTATACGAGAAGGCGTCTGCTGGAGCTGGAAAATGACACCAGGGAGGCTGCTCTTAAACGTTCGGTGAAAATCTCAGACGCAGTGCAGACCCTGGTGGGAAGACTGGAAGTGGTTCCGGCCTTTGTGGTTGCCAAGGGAGGAATCACATCCTCCGACGTGGGGACCAGGGCGCTGCAGGTAAAGAAGGCCACTGTCATGGGCCAGGCTGCTCCCGGCGTACCGGTGTGGAAGACGGGAGAGGAAAGCAGGTTTCCCGGCATTCCCTATGTTATCTTTCCCGGGAATGTGGGGGAGGATGGTACGCTGCGGGAGGCAGTGGAGGTTTTGATTGGGAAGCAGTGAATGATGGAAAGAACTTATACCATATAGAAAGAAAGGGCCGTATCGTCGTGGTACGGCCCTTTTGGAATTTAGCTATTGTCTTTTAGCCGATTGTCTTTCCGCCGATTTTCTGCCCACCGATTCCCGCACAATCAGTTTTGTACCAATGCGGATTTTCCTGGAACGGGATTCCCAACGTTTTTCCGGACCGTTTTCCGCTGCCTGGCGGTCCGCGTCCTGTATCAGGCGCATTAATTCATCCACAGCCTCAACGGCAAAGGCCCGTTTGGATACATTGACTGAGGTCAGGGGAGGACTGGTGACCTCACAGGTAGGACGGTCATTGAAACCAATGATGGATATATCCTCCGGAATACGGATTCCCTTCTCCGAACAGGCGCGGATGAAACCTACTGCAGTGGTATCATCATCGCATACAAAGGCATCCGGCAGCGTCAGGGAAGGCGAATCCAGGATTTTACGGATATCACGGTAGCTTCCTTCCTCTGTGTAATGGACCGTCCAGATATGTTCCGGCAGGAATGCCAGACTGAAATGCTTCAGCGCGTTTTCATATCCTGAATGCCTCTCCCGGAAGCTGCTGATACGTGTCTGGCTTTTCAGATAACCGATGTTGCGGTGTCCGTTCCGTACCAGATAATCAATGGCTTGGTAGGTTCCCATCTGGTTATTGATGGATACGGAATTACAGGACAGACGGGTGAAATCATTGTCCAGCGCCACAAAGGGAATCTGGATGGCTGAAAATGCATCCATATCCTCATCGAACATTTCCGTAGCAAAAATAATGGCTCCCTGGGAGTTCAATTCATTGATTCGTTCTATCTGCGGTTCCACCGGCCGCCGTTTGTCAATGGTGGACAGGAGGATATTGTATCCGTAGCTTCTGGCCCGGGATTCAATGTTTTCCATAAGTAAAAGAAAAAAAGGGTGCAGGTCAAGAATCTCTCCGTGCCTTTTATAAATGATAAAACAGAGATTATTGCTGGGCTCCGCTGCTGCGGAGCTCTTTATCAGATGTTCATATCCCAATTCTTTCAGTTCATTTAAGACCCTGGAACGGGTGGCCTCCGAGACACCTGGCTTGTGGTTGATAATCAGCGACAGAGCCGCAGGGGATACGCCTACCTGGCTGGCTATTTCTTTATTTGTCATGGATATATCCTCCTAATATCATTGAAAAATCTGTTTCTAGTGAATATTATAAAAGATTTCAGCTTATATGTCAAATGATTTAGTGAATGGTTTAGAAAATATTCAGCGTATTTTTACGAAAAACCATGTTTGTATTTTATAAACTCTTTTTAAAAATGTCTTGATAAAGAAGATATAGTCACATGGTCTGAGGTAAAACGGTAAAATTTCATGAGATTAGTAGAAGTACACAAAATCATGAAAGAAAAAATAGTAAATATTCAGTATTTACAAACTAAATATTTAGAGATACAATCTAAATATAAAGAAACAAAAAACTAAATATTTAGGAGGAAAACAGAATGATTCAGTACGAAAAGGTAAACGGAGATTTTGATTTAACAGGCAAGGCAGCTATTGTTGTAGGCGGGGCAGGCGGTATCGGGGAGGCAACCGCACAGATGTATGCAAGGAAGGGAGCAAAGGTAGCCATTGTGGACTGCAAGGACAACTGTCCGGAGGTGGCAGAAAAAATCGCTGCTGCATACGGGGTTGAGACAATCGGCGTCAGATGTGACGTCACCAGCCAGGAGAGCGTGGATGCAATGATGAGGGCGGTTACAGATGCCTTTGGCGAGATACATATCCTGGCAGCCATGCCCGGGTTTGTAGACCTATACCGTGCGTCAGAGATTGAAATCAGCACCATTGAAAAGCATATGGCAATCAATGCAGTGGGCGTATTCCGGGTCTGCCAGGCAGCAGCCAATCAGATGATTGCCCAGGGAAAGGGAGGCAAGATTGTGTGCGTAACATCCCAGGCGGACTTTATTGCAATCAATAAACATGTGGGATACACCATGAGCAAGGCAGCTGTGGTGGGCATGATAAAGGTATGTGCCCTGGAGTGGGCTGAGTACGGCATCAATGTCAATGGCGTTGCTCCTACCGTGGTAAATACATACATGGGTGAAAAGGCATGGCAGGGCAAGGTGAAAACCGACATGATTGAAAGGATTCCGGCCCGCCGTTTTGCAGAGACAGACGAAATTGCGGCAGCCGTACTCTTCCTCTCATGCAATGAGTCCAACATGATTACCGGTGAGGACCTTGTTGTGGATGGAGGCTTTACAATTTATTAAATCAGGGGAGGACATGGTATGGATGCATTGACAAGAAAATCGTATGAGCTGCGCCGGGACATCATAGAAATGGTGTACAAATCAGGGGCCGGGCATGTGGGAGGCGACCTGAGCGTGGCGGATATATTGACTGTCTTATATTTCAGGGTGATGAATGTGTCGCCTGAGAAAATGGAGGATGAAAACCGGGACCGTTTTCTGCTCAGCAAGGGACACTGTGCGGATGCGCTGTACTGTGTCCTGGGGGAACGGGGGTTTTATGATGTGAAAGAGGCAATTGAGACCTTCAGCGGGTTCGGAAGCAGATTTATCGGCCATCCCAACACAGAGGTGCCTGGAATAGAGATGAATTCAGGCTCCCTGGGACACGGGATTTCCGTGGGTGTGGGAATGGCGCTGGCAGCAAGGATGGACCGGAAAAGCTACCGGACCTATGTGGTTTTGGGGGATGGGGAGATGGCAGAGGGCTCCAACTATGAAGGCATGATGGCGGCCGGCCATTACCGTCTGGATAATCTGTGCGCGACCGTGGATTTAAACCGTCTGCAGATAAGCGGGACCACGGAACAGGTGATGAACAGCGCCAGCCTGGCTGCCAAATTCAGGGAATTTGGATGGAATGTTATTGAGGTGGCAGACGGCCATAACTGCGGCATGCTGGCAGAGGCATACGAAAAGGCGGAGGCATTCAAGGGAAAACCATCGGCAGTGATTGCCCATACAGTGAAGGGAAAAGGCGTATCCTTCATGGAAAACCAGATATCATGGCATCACGGGGTTATGACGCGGGAACAGTACGAAACAGCCGTAAAGGAAATAGAGGAGGTGCTGCAATGAATCAAGTTACAAACCGCCAAGTGATTTGCGAGACCCTGTTAAAAGCAGCGGAAACCCAAATGGATATTGTGGTCCTGTGCTCGGATTCAAGGGGCTCTGCCTCCATGACCCCTTTTGCGAAACAGTATCCGTCCCGGTTTGTTGAACTGGGAATTGCGGAACAGAATCTGGTGTCGGTGGCAGCCGGTATGGCTGCCTGCGGAAAAAAGGCGTTTGCCGTATCCCCGGCCAGCTTTCTTTCCACCAGGAGTTATGAGCAGGCCAAAATTGATGTGGCCTATTCAGGGACTAATGTGACTTTGGTGGGAATCAGCGGGGGAATCAGCTACGGAGCCCTTGGAATGAGCCATCATTCCTGCCAGGATATTGCTGCATTTTCAGCCCTTCCCGGCATGAGGGTATATCTGCCCAGCGACCGGTTTCAGACCCGGCGGCTGATGGAAGCCCTTTTGGAGGACCAGGAACCTGCTTATGTGAGAGTAAGCAGGTCGGCCACCGAGGATGTTTATGATGAGACAGCGGAGCTTAAGCTGAATCAGGCAATGGTACTTTCCCGGGGAACCGATGTGATGCTGATTGCATGCGGAGAGATGGTGCCTTATGCGGTCAAGGCAGCGGAAATCCTCCAAAGAGACGGCATCAGCGCCGGAGTAATTGACATGTACTGCTTAAAACCCTTTGACGGGGAGACTGTGCTGAATTTTGCAAAGCAGGTAAAATGCCTGGTGACAGTGGAAGAACATTCTGTTTATGGAGGATTGGGAAGCCTGACAGCCCAGGTGACAGCCGGGAGGTGTCCGGTTCTGGTAAAACAGATTGCCCTGCCGGATGTCCATCTGATACCTGGAACCAGCCGGGAGGTGTTCCGCTATTACCATATGGATGAAGAGGGGATTGCTGAAACGGTAAAGAATACATTGGCGGGGGTGTGACAATATGAGGTATGTATTGGGAATTGACCAGAGCACCCAGGGTACCAAGGCGGTACTGGTGGATGAATATGGAAAGATTGCCGGGCGGGCGGACCGCGCCCACCGGCAGATTATCAACGGACAGGGATGGGTTTCCCACGATTTAAATGAGATTTATGAAAATGTGCTGGCCGCAGCAAGGGCTGTTCTGGACGAAACAGACATCCTGCCGGAGCAGGTAGCTGCAATCGGAATCAGCAACCAAAGGGAAACCACGGCAATCTGGGACAGGAACGGCGCACCCCTGACCCACGCAGTGGTATGGCAGTGTGCCAGGGCAGAGGGGACGGCCCGGAGCCTGTCCGCTTACAGTGAAATCATACGGGATAAAACAGGTCTTAAGCTGTCTCCCTATTTTCCTGCGGCAAAAATGGCATGGCTTATACAAAACCTGGATATACAGGAGGATGATTTAGGGCAGATATGCCTTGGTACCATTGACTCCTGGCTTATATTCCGCATGACCGGAGGCGCCTCCTTTAAGACAGACTATTCCAATGCATCCAGGACCCAGCTCTATTCAATCAGGGATTTAAAGTGGGATGAGGAAATCTGCGGACTGTTCGGCGTGCCTTTAAAGTGTCTGCCGGACGTGTGCGACAGCAACAGCGTGTTTGGAATGACGGATTTGGGCGGTATTTTCCCTGAACAGATACCCATTCACAGCGCCATCGGAGACTCCCACGCCGCCTTATTCGGGCAGGGCTGCCACGACAGCGGAACAATCAAGACCACCTATGGCACAGGTTCATCCATTATGATGAATGTGGGGGACGCCTTTGTAAAGAGCAGCCACGGTCTGGTTACCTCCCTTGCATGGGGAATTGACGGAAAGATTGATTACGTACTGGAGGGCAATATCAACTATACGGGAGCTGTAATCAGCTGGCTGAAGGATGATGTGAAGCTGGTGGCCTCGCCGGCAGAAACAGAATGTGCGGCAGCTATGGCTAATCCGCTGGATAAGACCATACTGGTGCCTGCTTTTTCCGGACTGTCCGCGCCGTACTGGAAGGCGGATGCAAAGGCTGTTTTATATGGAATGAGCCGCACCACAGGGAAGAATGAAATCATTAAGGCGGCGCTGGAAAGTATTGCTTACCAAATCAACGCGGTACTGGAGTCCATGGAAAAGGACAGCGGCATTCCCATCCGGGAACTGCGGGTGGACGGAGGACCTACAAGGAACAGCTATCTGATGCAGCTGCAGAGCGATTTGTCCAATGTGGTGGTGCAGATTGCCAATACAGAAGAACTGTCGGCAATCGGGGCAGCCTATCTGGCAGGATTGGGCGCAGGAATCTATGAAAAGGCGGCCCTGTTCGGACGGGAGGAGCGCAAACAGTATGTGCCTGCTATGAAAGCGGAGCAGCGAAAGGAAAAACTGGCGGATTGGAATCATGTTATTGACCTTCTGTCGAGATAAGAGGAGACTGTAATTCGTGAAGAAGGAGTGTGCAATGGGGACTACAAAAAAACAATACCAGGCAGGGGTGAATCTGGCAACCTACCGCCTGACGCCGTTAAAACGGTTTTATTATGCACTGGGAGATTTCGGCTACAATTTCATGTATTACTGGCTCAGTACGTATCTGACCATTTACTATACAGATACCATTGGAATTCCGGCGGCAGCTGTGTCGGTTATGATGCTGGTTATACGCATCTTTGACGCATTTAATGACCCGGTTATCGGTTCGCTGGCCGACAGGACCCACAGCAGATGGGGAAGATACAGGGTCTGGTTTTTACTGGGGTCCATTGCCATGGCGTCCTTTATTGTGCTGATTTTCGCTGCAAGCCCGGACTGGTCCTATCGTGGAAGGCTATTATGGATGTGGGGGGTCTATGTGCTGCTGACCATTGCTTCCACATGCAGCAATATGCCCTATGGGGCGCTCAACGGCTGTATCACCCCGGATTCGGAGGACCGTGCAAAGGTGTCCGGGCTGCGGATGATGTTCGCCAATGTCAGCTCTATGGTTACGGTAATCATTGCGGTTCCGCTGATGAGGCTGTTCTCTTCAGATGGTACTGCCAGCAGCGCCAGGGGATATTTCTGGGCAGTGCTGATTACATGTGTCCTGGGACTTCCCACCATGGTCATCTGCTGTATGAATACAAAGGAGGTACTGACGCCGCCGCCCACACAGACCAGTATACCGCTAAAAAGCCAGATGCATTCCCTGGTAAAAAACCGCCCTGTCATTATTCTGATACTGGGTCAGTTTATCCTTGGATGCGTGATTTACGGCAGGGCGGCCATGCTTGCCTATTACTGGGAGTATAATGCAGGGGATGCAGGCTATGCCACTACCTATGGAATCATCAGCCTGTTTGCGGCAATTGCAGGAACCGGCTGGTTTGGCAATGTTTTGTTCAGATGCCTGAACCACAAGGGCAAGGTTTGCTCGGTCCTGAATTTTGTCACGGCAGGCGCTTATTTCCTCATGTACTTTGTGACTGCCCCGGCCGTATCTTTCTGGGTCCTTACTTTCATAGGAAGCATGAGCTTTTATGCCTATATGGGCGTGCATTTCGGCGCAATCGGGGATGCTGTGGACTATGGGGAATACATAACCGGGGTGCGCTGCGACGGATTTCTGTCCTCGTTTGTGTCGGTGGCCAATAAGGCCGGCGGCGCCATCATGCCGGCTATCGGAATTGCGGTGCTGGCAGCCTTCCGCTACGTGGCAAGAGGTGAACAGCCTGCTGAGATTCTGAATGCAATCAACTGGTTCATTACCCTGATTCCGGCAGTCATCAGCGCGGTCAACGGCGTGCTGTACCTGTTTTATCCTATCAGCACGGAAAAGCATAGGGAAATCATGAAGGAACTGATTGGGAGAAGGGCGTAGGCTGGTCATGAATTTTATTGGTATGGTATTTTGTTAATCCTATTCTTTCGATTGTAATCTCATACGGAATGATATAAGAAAGCTGGACCAGCCGGCTTATTCCATAACCGTACTTTAGGAGGAAATATTTATCAATTGTTTAGAAAGAAGTCAGAGTTTTTTAAATATAAATGCTGCGCAGTCTGCTATACTGTAGAAAACAAATGAAACGGACTGGACAATAAATGAAATTCTGGGCTTACTTTTTAATTCCTGTATACACGGTTTTATTTACAAGAGGATATAACTGGTTTACCACCAATTTTTCTGTTATAGGCAATTTTTTTGACAGGAAGAAGTCGTTTTTCCTGTGGGGCGTTTTGGTGGGGAGTTATTTTTATATGATACACAGGAACATAAAATCCCGGATTGCGCTGCATCCAATCTGCGCCGGATTGGTTCCGGCTGCGCTGGTGCTGCTGTTCTGTGCCATTACGACCCCGTATCTACCGGAGGAGTTACCCCTTAAATCTGTATTGCATATCATATTTGCATTTTTATCCGCGGTGCTGGTGCTTTTGTATCTGCTTTGGATAATAGGAGCCCGGTACCGGATATCCCCCGGGGCATACAGGCGTTTTCTGTATGGGTGGGGAGCCATTGTGGGTGTATCCGTATTCCTTTTGGCAGCGGCCGGAATCATCAGCAGTGCGCTGGAGATTTATGTGACCCTGACATCCGTTGCCATGGCGGAACGTCTGGTTTGCCGGATTGCCGCACAGAAGGAAATGCCGGACGGCGGGGAAAAGGTATCCGAAGAGGATTCCCAGGGGAACTGCGGGGGAAAACACCGCAAACAGCTATTGACATAAAATAGGGATTTACATATAATAGGGCTAGAAAAAACGTGCTTTTCCAGTGGACATACACGTAAATCAGCCACAAAGAGAGAGTATATGGCACAGAGGTGTTATGACTCTCTCTTTCAATATCAGGAGGATTCTTATGCCAGTATTTGATTTCAGCGACAGACCTAAAACAGAAGAGGCGCCCCAGTGCACCTACCGTGTATTTTACTCCGGTGAGGCCGCTGCTTCCCCGGAGAAGCCCATGCTTGTCCTGGACAACAGCAGCCGGACCTGGAACCACCATTCCTGCGGGGTGTTCGCCAATCAGGCCAGGCGGACGGCTTTTGAATTCAAGGAGGAGGACGGGACTGTCAGCGCGGATATCCTGCAGGTTGACGCCCGCTTTATCAGTCTGCTCCGCTGGCTGGGGGAAAACCATATCAGTGTCCGGCTGTCCGGTCAGAACCGCGGGGACGGGTATGCGGTCTATAAGATACGGGAGGTGGCCTTTGGCGGCGGCACCAAGCTGTCTGCGGAGGACGGATTTCTCCAGTTTATGATTGAACGGCTGCTGGCAAGCAGCGCGCCCGAGGCAGAGCTGGCAGAAGAGGACCAGGAGGAAATCGGGGATGACATGAAGCTGACCAGCCTTCAGAGTCTCTCTGATTTCATGAACTGCGCCGGTCGGACGCTGCCGGACAATATACGGATTTGGGCCCGCAGGAACCTGGCTGTGGCCCGCTCCCATGAAGTGACCCCGGAGGAGAGGCGCCACGCGCAGCGCGCCCTTTCCATCATGATGAACATTCAGTGGAAGAACCACTATTTTGAGTCCATTGACCCTGTGGAGGCCCGCCGGATACTGGATGAGGAGCTGTACGGTATGGAGCGGGTCAAACAGAGAATCATAGAAACCATCATACAGATTAACCGTACCCATACCCTTCCTGCATACGGTATGCTTCTGGTTGGTCCGGCAGGCACCGGAAAGTCACAGATTGCCTATGCGGTGGCCAGGATTTTAAAGCTTCCCTGGACAACCCTGGACATGAGCTCCATCAATGATTCGGAACAGCTTACCGGCAGTTCACGCATTTATTCAAACGCGAAACCTGGTATTATCATGGAGGCATTTTCCATGGCGGGAGAATCAAACCTTGTGTTTATCATCAATGAACTGGATAAGGCATCATCAGGTAAGGGCAATGGAAATCCTGCCGATGTGCTGCTGACCCTCCTGGACAACCTGGGTTTTACGGACAATTACATAGAGTGTATGATTCCCACCGGCGGCGTGTACCCCATTGCAACTGCCAATGACAAGTCTCAAATCAGCGCGCCCCTTATGTCACGTTTCGCGGTGATAGACATTCCGGACTATACGCCGGAGGAAAAGAAAATCATATTTTCCAGGTACGCCATGCCAAAGGTTTTAAAGCGCATGGGGCTGCATGAAGATGAATGTGTGGTGACAGCAGACGCCCTTGACGCGGTCATAGAAAAGTACGCGGATACCACGGGCATCCGGGATTTGGAACAGGCCGCGGAGCATATGGCTGCCAACGCGCTCTATCAGATAGAAGTGGACCATGTACCTGCGGTGGTGTTTGACGGGGGGATGGTGCGGGGGCTGCTGGGGTAAGGCGACTCAGGGATACTGCGGCCCAGGCAGTATTTTTACTAAAACTTCTTTATCTCATCTGCCAGGTAAAGCAGAAACTGCTGCTCCCTCTGATTCGGTTTGCAGAGCCGCGATTTAATGAAGCACACTGCCATATGGTCACCGTCCGCAATAGGCCTACACAGGCAGCTTTTCATATTCCGGTTAGCTGAATTTATTATGCCTGGCAGCAGGTAATTGTGGCGGAACAGGGCTTCATAGGTGGTTCCGCGGTCTGAGACATACAATGCCCCTGCTGGGTGAACTGAAAAATCAACCCGGTCATCTGTGACCAGGTTGATATTTATTACAACGGGATATTGAGCCAGGTCATCCTTTGTGACTGTTTCTGAGGCAGCCAGGGGATGACTTTTTGCCATATATACCCCCATGGCAATTCCCAGCCTCAGAACATAAAAATCCAGTTTATAATTCTCTGCAACCTGTCTGTATTTATCTATCTGTTTTTCTTCCATCATAAGAATTCCTATTCTGCATGTCTGATTTAATATATACCCCATTACTTTCTTTAATCCTCCCTCTAAAAAGACATCGTGGCTTTGGGTCGTATACATTTTTTTATAATTAAGAAAACATTGGAAAATGGAAGCTGAAGGCGTACAACAGACCAACAGGGATTCCCGGTCCCCGGAACGGTCAGGAATTTCCAGTATGGACTGCCAGTTTGCCACGATTTTTTCTGCTGCATCTAAAAAGTATAATCCTTCTTCAGTGGCGGTCAGGCCAGCTGCTGTGCGGATAAAAATGTTGTATCCGACCTCTGTTTCCACGTTTTTGATAATACTGCTTAGATGCGATTGGGAAATAAATACGTTCTGGGCGGCCTTATTGATGGAATGGCATTTGTTTGCCTCTAAAATATACATGAGATTTTTAATGTCCATTTGTATCTCCCCAGCCAGACGGCTCATTATCCTATCTGTATTTGAGATAAGGTATCCGATATACCTATTAGTAAATCAAATGACCGTATGATAGTATCAATTATATACAATTACTTTATTATCAACAAGTGGGGGCATATAATTGTCGAAAATCACGAATCGCAGCAATGCTTCCGCTTTTGAGGATTGCCTTAAGCAGGTGATGATGGTTTTCATTAAGTTGATGAGAAAAATCATCAATAGGCAGCTGCTTACGGATACAGAGGACAGGAATACTGGATAAATTTGGGAATCCGAGGGGGGCGGAGGATGGAAAATTGAAGGAAAATAAAGCATATTTCAACAGAAAATAAGAAAAACGGGTAAAAAATTAAAAAAATACGGAAAAAAGAGAAGTTGGCACCTAAGTTGCTTATATTAATTGTGTAAAGGTTGTGCACAAACCGAAACATAAGATACAGTCAAAATCACTGAAAGTGAAAAAATTTATGGGGGGTACACTTATGGATTATAACTTAATCAAACTGGTTGTTATTTTCGCCATAATCGTGGCAATTATATGGGCGAAAAAACCGCTGCACTGGGCTTTTATTGTAGGTACTGTCGCCACGGCAGTCATCTGCATGATTCCAATCAAGGAATGCGGGGAAGTAATTGTCGGTGTTCTGACCAGCTGGGGTAAGATGGCCATTGTACTTGACATCTACCTGATTACATTTCTCCAGAGATTGCTGGATAAACGCAAGCAGATTCAAAAGGCCCAGGTTGACATGATTAATCTGTTTAACAACAGGATTGTTAATGCACTTTTAATTCCAATCATCATTGGTTTCCTTCCGTCGCCTGCCGCCCTGGTTTTATGCGGGGAAATCGTGAATGAGGCTACAGGGGATTACATGAATGCAAAGGAGAAAGCCATCATTACATCCTATTTCCGCCATATACCGGAATCTTTTCTCCCTACATACCCTGTTATCCTGCTGTTATGCGGATTTTCAGGACTGCCGATATCCAGTTTTGTAATTGCAATGCTTCCGCCGGTTACCATATTGTTTGTGGTGGGATACTTTATTTTCCTCAGAAAGCTTCCTACTAAAACCGGCATTGAGATTACTGTCAGCAAAAAGGATGCAGCAGTCAGTCTGTTCAAACATATCTGGTCATTGGTACTGATTATGGTATTAATCATGGGGGTTGGATTGTCAGTCGAAATTTCAATTGGAATCGTATTACTTATCAGCTTCTTTGTCTATAAGGTCACGCCAAAGGAAATAGCCCAGCTGCTGCCCAAGGCATTTGATAAGGTAATGATTCTCAGCACGCTGATGATATTCATCTTCCAGGGATTTTTATCACATGCCGGTGTGCTGGCATCTCTGATTACAGCGTTCCAGACATTACCGATTCCCGCCTATATTATGTTTGCTTTGCTCATCTTTGTGGGCGGTGTCCTGACAGGGGCGCAGGGAATCATAGCAGTGGTTGCCCCGCTTGCATTTGCGGCAATTCCAAACTTCGGGGTACCTCTGGTTATGCTGCTGGGCTGTTTTGCATGGGCATCAAACCAGTTATCCCCCACACATGTATGCGTGGTAGTTGCAGCCAATTACTTTAAGGTTGATTTCAGCGACATGGTCCGTCAGGTTATTCCCTGCCTGGCAGTATATCTGGCATTTACATTTGCCTATTATCATGTTCTGCTGCTCTTTATGTAAGATAAAACAAATAAACTTAAAACACCAAATCGGAGGAAATTATTATGGCTATCTCAATTGAAAAAATAGAAAAAATTAAGGAAGCAGCTCTTTGGAATTTTTATAACGGGTTAAACTGCTGTGAAAGTGTTTATGAGGCAATTATTGCCAGCGGGGAGCTGCCGGAGACAGACGCACCTTACCACACCTGTTCCATGTGCGCCGGATTTGGGGGAGGCGTGGGCATGAGCGGCCTTACCTGCGGCGCATTATCAGGAGCCATCATGGCAGTCAGTGCAAAGCATGGCCGTAAAAATCCAAAGGGTGAGAAACCGGATGGGCTGTATGATGTGGAGTACCGCCGTTATAACAATATGGTCAGTGATTTTACAGAGGCCATGGAGAGTCCCCTCTGCCGGGAAATCTGTAAAGACAATTTAGACCGGTGGGGCAGCCCGGAGCGTAAGGACCACTGTGCAAAGGCTATTATTGCAGGTGTGGAAATCGCATGTAAGTATTTAGACCTGACCACGGATGATATCGCAGGATTCTCATGGAAGAAGAATGTTGCTGGTTTCTAATTTCATCTGTCTTTAAGGAAAACAGGAGAATATAAATGTCAAAAAAGATTGTTGTTGTGGGGGGAGTGGCAGGAGGCGCGTCGGCTGCAGCCCGCGCCAGGAGGCTTGATGCCCAGGCAGAGATTGTCATCTTTGAGAGGGGAGAACATGTATCCTTTTCCAATTGCTGTCTTCCGTACCATTTAAGCGGAGTGATTAAAAATAGTGAGTCCCTGGTGCTGATGACGCCAAAGGAGTTTAAAGAAAAGCATGATATTGATGTCTTCACGGGCAGGGAAGTGGTTGCCGTCAACCGGGCGGAAAAGACCATCTGTGTAAGAGATGGGGAGACTGGCCGGATTGATACGGAAAGCTATGACAAGCTCATACTCTCTCCGGGGGCCAGTCCTCTCCGTCCGGGGAGCATAGAAGGGGTGGATAAACCGCATGTATTTACGGTGCGCAATGTTACCGATGTCCGCGCGCTGAATGCATTCATTCAGCGTGAGGATGTGAAGGAAGTTGTTGTGGCCGGAGGAGGCTTTATCGGTGTTGAGGTTGTGGAGAATTTAAAAGAGGCCGGAAAGGATATCACCCTGGTTGAAGGGCTGAATCAAATCATGGCATCCTTTGATTACGACATGGCGCAGATGCTCCATAAAGAGCTGATGGACCATGGCGTGAAGCTTTTGCTGGATTCCACGGTTACCTCCATTGAAGATGATAAGGTGATTGTAAGGCAAGGGGGGAGGGATACATGTGTTTCGGCTCAGGCGGTGGTGCTTTCCATCGGAGTCAGGCCGGAGACAAAGCTTGCAGAGGATGCCGGATTGAAAATTGGGATTACCGGCGCCATTGAAGTGAATCATAATTATCAGACCAGCGACCCGGATATTTATGCAGTGGGGGATGCGATTGAGGTATACAACAGCCTGACCCGCAGACCGGGACGCCTGGCGCTGGCAGGACCGGCCCAGAGGCAGGCAAGGGCAGCTGCGGACCATATAAATGGAATTCCGTGTGTGAATAAGGGTGTGATTGGCTCAAGCTGTCTGCGGCTGTTTGAACAGAATGCTGCCTGTACAGGACTAAATGAAAAGGCCGCAAAGCAGGCAGGGATTCCATATGATTTTGCGTATGTACTTCCGCCTGACAAACCAGGACTTATGCCGGACAGCAGGTACATGTGCTTCAAGCTTTTGTTTGAAGTTCCCACAGGCCGTATCCTGGGAGCCCAGGCCATTGGAAAAGGAGGGGTGGATAAAAGAATTGATGTCATTGCGGCAATGATTGCCATGAATGGAACATTGGAGGACCTTAAGGAGCTGGAGTTGTGTTACTCCCCTGTGTTCAGCACGGCAAAAGATGTTGTGAATATTGCAGCCCTTGTAGGCCTCAATATCCTGAATGGCCGTTACCGTCAGGTCCATGTGGGCGATGTCCGCCGTCTTGTGGAGGAGGGAGCTTATATCGTAGATGTCAGGGAGGAAAGAGAATATAATGCGGGCCACATTAAAGGAGCCCATAATATACCCCTGAGTCAATTGCGCCAGCGTATGACAGAGATTCCCAAGGATATTCCGGTGTATCTCCATTGCCGCACAAGCCAGCGCAGCTATTATGCATTGATGTATCTTCAGGGAAATGGGTATAAGAATGTAACCAATATTTCCGGTTCCTATCTGGGAATCAGTTTATATGAATATTTCAATGATAAGACCCTCTGCAGGGACCGTATTTTAACAGAATATAATTTTGCGTAATGACTGCCGTTACAATAGCTAAGGAAAGGATGTAGGGATATGGATATGGAAGTGAAACGGGACAGACTCATGAGCAGAATTAATTCGTTGGCTAAGTTTAACGAGACGCCTGGATGCGGGGTTACCAGGTATTCCTATAGTACCCTGGACAAGCAGGCAAGGGCATATATCCGGGAAATCTGCGAGGAGATAAGTCTGAATGTATATGTGGACCAAATTGGAAACATACGGGCCCGGTACCAGGGAATGGATGATTCCCTGGCGCCTGTATGGATTGGCTCCCATATAGACAGTGTCCGAAACGGCGGCAAATACGATGGAATCGTGGGGGTCATATCAGCCCTGGAGGTGTTGAATGTATTTTTTGAACATAATATCAGGCCGGTACGCCCGGTGGAGCTTGTGATATTTGCGGAGGAAGAAGGCTCTAATTTCGGCACCACCATGCTGGGAAGCAAGGCTCTGGTTGGGAAATGCAGCAAGGACTATTTGAAAAAGCTGAAGAACGAGGGCGGAGAAACTGCTTATGAAGTAATCAAGGGATTTGGGCTGCAGCCGGATGAGGTTGAAAAATGCCGCTTGAATCCATCGGATGTGTATGCCATGGTTGAAATGCACATTGAACAGGGAGCAGTGCTGGACAAAGAGGGGCTTACCATAGGAGTGGTTCAGGCAATTGCGGGGATGTATACATACAGAATCATCATCCATGGTTCTTCCGACCATGCAGGCTCCACGCCCATGGATATGCGCAGGGACCCCATGACAGCTGCCGCAAAGCTGATTTGCGACATTGAGGAATATGTAAAAAGGAATGTATACCATACAACGGTGGCAACCATAGGGGAAATTGAATGCCAGCCCAATAAGCCCAATGTGATTCCCCAGAAGGTGCAGTTTAGCGTTGATATCCGTGATGTGCATCAGGATGGAATGGAGCGTGTCATCTCCTTTATCAGGGAAAAGGGTAAAAAGATAGAGGCGGAAACCGGAGTGGTAATTGAGATTGCTGAAGTCGGCAAATCTAAGTGCATCCAACTGTCCCAACGGATTGCGGGAATTATCGAAGAAGTGACTGTGGAAAAGGGCTATCCCTATAAATGCATGAACAGCGGCGCGGTCCATGATGCAGCCATGATAACAGAAGTAACGGATGTGGGAATGATATTCGTGCCAAGTGTGGATGGCAGGAGTCACACGGTAGAAGAGTATACAGAGGCCGGGGATATCAAAAAAGGAGCGGACATTTTGCTGGAAACAGTAAAACGGCTGGCGTTATAAAGAAAGGGGCGGAAGGCTTACCATGAAAAAAGTAATTAAAGGCGGAACAATTGTCACGGCTTCCAATGAATATGTGGCGGATATCCTGATTGAAGATGAGAAGATTACCAATATCGGTGTAAATCTTGAATGTGCAGATGCAGAAGTGTACGATGCTTCCGGTAAATTTGTACTTCCGGGAGGGGTGGACCAGCACGTACATTTTTCATTTGAGTTCAATGGAACAAAGGTAAGGGGATTCGAGACATCAAATGCGGCAATTGCAGGCGGAACCACAACCGTGATTGAATTTGTGAACCAGGTAAAGGGAAAAGGGCTGATTGATTCCATCGAAGACTACCGCAGGGAAAACGCAGAGAATGTTGCCATGGCCGATTATTCCTTCCACATTGTCATGACAGACCCAAGGGAAGAGGTCATTGATGAAATCCCCAGACTTGCAGATGCAGGTTACCCGACCATGAAATTATTTATGGCGTATAAGGGAATGTTCTTCCATGCAGATGATGATGCCATTTTAAAGGCGTTAAAAAAGGGAAAAGAGGCCGGTGTCACGGTCATGGTTCATGCTGAGAATGCAGACATGATTGACGTGCTTCAAAAAGAGCTGGTGGCAAAGGGATGCACGGAGCCGTACGGACACGTCTTGTCCAGGCCGCCGGTCGTTGAGGCGGAGGCGACCAGAAGGGCTGTTTACCTGGCGCAGCTGGCGGACGCGCCCTTATATATTGTGCATGTTACCTGCAAAGAGGCATTGGAGGAGATAGCAAGGGCGTACGACAAGGGCATGGCGGTGATGGGAGAGACCTGTTCACACTATCTGGTGCTGGATGAGTCCAATCTTGCAAAACCGAATTTTGAGGGGGCAAAATACGTATGTTCCCCTGCACTCCGTACACCGGACCATTTTGAGGAACTGTGGAAGGGTATCAATAACGGATGGCTGAATGCAGTAAGCTCGGACCACTGCGGCTTTGACTTTAAAAACCAGAAGCATATGGGACAGGATGATTTCCGTAATATCCCAAATGGGGCCCCGGGCCTTCAGAACCGTCTGGCCATACTCTGGACATACGGTGTGGAAACAGGAAAGATTACCCGGCAGAAGCTGGTAGATATTTATGCATCAAGACCTGCCAGGAATAACGGGCTTGATTACTGCAAAGGATTCATTGAAGTAGGATATGATGCGGATATTGTTATCTATGACCCGGATTACACGGGTGTGATTTCCAATAATGATTCCCTGCATGGTGTTGACTATAGTCCGTACGAAGGTATGGAACAGAAGGGTAAGGTGGATACTGTATTTCTTAGAGGCAGCATAGTGGTAGAGGATGGGAACTATATTGGAAATAAGGGTGATGGAAAACTGATTAAAGGTAAACCATTTGGTACAATGTACCGTGACAGATAAGGACAGATATAGAATCACAGGAAAAAGAGAAAGGGGCAGGGCCGGTCAAACGCCCCTTTGTCTTTTTTCGCGCTTATAAAATTTCATTGGATTCCTGAACCATGGCCATGATATCGCACGATGAGGTTATTACAAATGGAAAAAGACTTACAGTACTATAAGGATATATGCAGTGAGCTTGAAGCCATATTTGAGATGGCGTTTGACCAGATTACGGTGGCGGACGGAAATGGTATATTTTTGAGGGCCAGCAAGGCCTGCGGGCTTAATTTCGGAGTGCCCAATGAGGAAATTGTGGGAAGCAGCGCGTATGATTTTGAACGCAAGGGTATTTTTGACAAGTCGGTAACGGTTGCTGTGCTGGAGAAAAAGAGAGAGGTAACCCTTGCGCAGACAACGGCCGGCAATAGAAAGCTCCTTGTCACGGGAAAGCCTATCTTTGACGGGGAAGGGAAGATTAAACGGGTCATTAATATATCAAAAGATATTACAGAAATAGAAAATTTAAAGGAAGAGCTGAAGAACAAGGAGGAGCTGGTAAAGACGGTCCGCGACCAGCTCCGCCACCAGAATGGAAATCAGGAAATACTGATTGGCTCCAGCGCTAAAATGCAGGAGGTGGTCCGCCTCATGGAACACATTGCGCCGCTGCAGACAACCATACTTCTGCAGGGGGAGACTGGCGTTGGGAAGAGTATGTTTGCACGGTTTATCCACAATAATTCGCTGCATAAGGAGATGCCCTTCATTCAAATCAACTGCGGAGCCATCCCGGAAGAGCTCCTTGAGTCGGAACTGTTCGGATATGTTCCGGGAGCGTTCACAGGAGCTTTAAGGGAAGGAAAAAAAGGACTGCTGGAATCAGCAGGCGAGGGTACCGTGTTTTTGGATGAGATATCCGAGCTGCCCCTTCATCTGCAGGTAAAGCTTCTGCATGTCCTTCAGGAACGGGAAATCATGCGGGTGGGCGATACAAAATCCGTAAAGATAAGCGCCAGAATCATTGTTGCAGCCAACAAGGATTTAAAGGAACTGGTTAAGCAGGAAAAATTCCGCGGGGATTTGTATTACAGAATCAGCGTGGTACCCATTCATATACCGGCCCTCAGGGACCGTGAAGAAGATATCATTCAATACATCCGTTTTTTCCTGAAAATAATGAACGGGCGCTACGGCATGACAAAGGATATCACCTATGAGGCCACGGAGCTGCTGCGCAGATATGAGTGGCCGGGAAATGTACGGGAGATGGAGAATGTAATTGAACGCCTTGTGGTCAGCACGTTTCACGATACAATTTCGGAAACAGATATCAGGAAGATGATGCCGGCTTTTAAAAGAGAGGAGAGCGAAGAAACGGGAACCAATGATATGAGCCTGACCGAACGGCTGAATCAGGTGGAAAGGTCCATACTGGAGGAATACCACAGTATGTATAAGACTACACGGGCCATTGCGGATAAACTGGGCATCGACCAGTCGACCGTGGTTAAAAAGTTAAAAAAATATGATATAAAATAGACATACGCATCCCTTGATTATTAGATTCCTTAATCAGGGGATTTTTTATTTTGCCCAAACCCCTTGACGGTATACCGGTATACTGGAATACTGGTTTCAACAAGAAAAGAAAGCCATTAAAACCAGGAGGTCACGAAGATGTGTGTTTATGAAATGGGGAACTTAAGAATCGTGGATTTGACCAGCCATCTGGGGACGCACTGCGAGTGTCCGTATCATCACAGCGATGACTGGCCAAGTGTGGCGGAGCTGCCTCTCACCAACTTTTTAGGAAGAGGCGTGTATCTGGATTTTGGAGAGATGGTCTTGCCCGGCAGCCACATTACGGCAGAGGATTTGGAGCAGGCGGCCAAAGGAAGGGTGCAGGAGGGGGATGTGGTAATCATTGATTCCGCATACTTCCTGCCGCTGATGGTGGCAGTTTCTGCCTCCAAGCGTTTGAAGGTCAATTCTTTTGTGGCCCTGTCCGTTGTTGGCGCCCTGCTCTCAGGACTCAGCATTGGATTTACCGTTGTATGAGCGTATACAATTGTGGGCCCCGGCCTTGCGTCCATGGCAACCTTCATTGACCCTGAGGGAATCAACGCTATGAATATTGTTTGGGCGTTTGTGGGATTTGCCTTTTTCGTATCCTTCCCGGTAACCCTGTTTATATTCAGGGATGAGGAGAATGCAGAGCTGACCCTGTACTTTCTCCTTTATGAGACATCCTGTTATCCGGTGCCTGGTTGTTGACGGGTAAATTTTTTTAGGGTATGATTAGACGTGAAAACACGCTCTGGAACAGACGTGAAAATAAAGACTGCAGGGTGTGTACCAGATGCAGGAGGAGGAGACAGTCATGGTCAGTAAGAGTCCATTGCAGATACAGGCATATGATTATTTGAAAGAGATGATACTGTCCGGCAGGCTGGACCCGGATGTGCTGTATTCAGAGACGCGCATGTCGGCGGAAATCGGGATATCCAGAACGCCCATGCGGGAGGCTATCCAGTGTCTGAGCCAGGACGGCTATATTACGGTGGTGCCCAGCAAGGGTTTCATGCTGAGAAAGCTCAATGAGCAGGACATGGAGGAGAGCATCCAGATTCGCTGTGCAATCGAAGGGTTCTGCATCCATATGGCGGCTTCGCAGACCAATACAAAGAAGGGACAGAAACTGCTGGTGACCCTGGAGCGGCTGCTGGATAAACAGGAAAAGGCCCTTGGCAGCAGGAACGGACCCAGCCGGGAGAATCTGGAGAGCGGAAGCTGCAGCAGCGCGGGCCTGGAACAGTTCATAGAGTATGACCACCAGTTCCATCTGGCGCTGGTAAATTATGTGGATAACCGTGAGTTCCGGCAGATGTTCCAGCGTCTGATGTATCTTATCCATCTCACCACAAAGGGCGCCTTGTCCGTGCCGGGGAGGACAGAGGATACGCTTAAGGAACACCGGGAGTTTTTTTCCTGCCTGAAATCAGGGGACGGGGACATGGCATACAAGCTGATGATTAGACATCTGATGATGCCTCTCACCATGCATATTGCGGAGTAAACGGGGAGTAAGCCCTTCCTGGACAGGCAGGGAGAACAGAGGGGGTATAATATGTACTATACAACAGATTACGCATCGCCGGTTGGCCGGATTAAGCTGGCTGCGGACGGAGAAAACCTGATTGGGTTGTGGCTGGAAGGCCAGAAATATTTTGCCGGTACGGTAAAAGAAGAGATGACGGAGGACAGGGGACTGGATATATTTAAACATACAGAGGATTGGCTGGACCGTTATTTTGCAGGTAAGAGGCCCTGCGCATCGGAACTGCGGCTGGCTCCCATAGGCGGAGCGTTCCGGCAGGGCGTATGGGAAATGTTATGTCAGATTCCCTATGGTCAGCTGGCTACATACGGCGGCATTGCAAGGAAGATGGCAGAGAAAATGAACAGGGAAACCATGTCTGCACAGGCAGTGGGCGGAGCAGTGGGCCATAATCCCATTTCCATCATTATACCGTGCCACAGGGTGGTTGGCACCACCGGCAGCCTGACCGGGTATGCTGGAGGCATCGATAAAAAAATATGGCTGCTGAAGCATGAAGGGGTGGATATGGAGGGCCTGTTTATGCCAAAAAAAGGGACTGCGCTTTGATTTTGACTGCTTGCCAGGGGAATTGGGGGTTGATTTGATTCTCTGGATTTAATTACAATGAGGGAATAGAAGGGCACTGAATAGATGTGACTATTCAGGAGCCCTTCTTTCATTTGCTTAAAAATTATTCTTATGGTTTTCGCCGGTTCAGACTGGCGAATAGAGGGAGTAAGATAATTTCTCTGCTCTTTCTGCTTCAGATAGAAAGTATGCATAAAATGCTTTAAATGCATGCGTCTGGTACTTATTCCTTCTGTAGATGATTGAAAATGGCCGTTCAAATTTCGCATCGCAGATATCCAGCATTATCAGTGTACCGGCATTGATATAGGAGGAGACAAGGGAATAGGGAAGTACCGATATGCCGATACCGATGCAGACCGCGTCAATAATGACCTGGGATGCAGAGCTTTCCCAATAAGGCTGAATGTTCAGTCCGTGTGACTGAAACACATTATCTACCACCATGCGGGCGCCGCTGAATTGCTCCCGCAGTAAAAAACGTTCGTCAATCAAATCAGACAGGTGCAGGTTTTTTTGATTTTTTAATGAATGGGAGGGCGCTGCGATGATGACCATGTTGTCCTGGGCAAACGGTACGCATTCTAATTCCGGAAAGGTGGTGATGCCCTCTATGGTTCCAATATCAAATTCATTGTTGATGACCAGTCTGATAACAGTAGAGGTGTGGTCTGTAATTACATTGGGCTGTATGTTTGGAAATGTCTCCTCAAATCCTTTCATAAGTGTTGTAAACAGAATACTGCCAACACTGTTCCCTATTTTTAACGTTTCACGGGCCGTCTGCTGTAGTATGACCTGCTCCATCTCTTCAAACTGATGAAGAATACTGTCCGCATAATCCCGCATGACACAGCCGGGGGCAGTCAGATATAAGCGGTGTGATATGCGGTCAAATAACTTCACACCATAATAATCTTCCATTTCACGGATGGCCAGACTGACTGCGGGCTGCGATGTATATAGTTTTTGGGCTGCCTTGGTAATGGAGTTCTCACGGCAGACAGTCAGAAAAATCTTTAAATGCTTCAATGTCATTTCACACACCACCAATTGAGATTAATAATATAAGACGGACAACATGAAATAAACAACATGTGACAAATAACATATGAAAAACAGTATGTTTAGTATAATAATTATATCTCTACACAAATGAAAAGTAAAGTGATATACTAAAAATGTAATAAATTTCAACAAAAAAGTGCACTAATTTCAACAAATATTACAAAAATCAACGGAGAAGGAAGGAGCCTATGAAAAAGAAGGATAGTTCAAAACTGATATGGTGCGCTGTATCAGTCACACTGTTCCTGCTGGTCTGGCAGGCTGTGGCAATGACTTCGGGGGGTAGTATTGTAATGGCAAGACCAGCGGCAGTATTCAGAAAACTGATTGAAAAAATAGCGGACGGCACGTTATGGCCTCACGTGGGAAGCAGCCTGTTCCGCGTCATTGTGGGATTTACCATTGGATTTACATGTTCTATCCCAGTTGCATTCCTTATGGGATGGTATGGTCCGGTCAGAAATCTGTTTGCTCCATGGGTACAGTTTATAAGAAACATTCCGCCGCTGGCCTATATACCCCTTGTGATTCTAGGAGCAGGAGTGGGGGAAAAAGCTAAAATCATTGTGATAGTCATTGCTAGTTTCCTGGTATCGGTTGTAACGATATATCAAGGTGTCTGTAATGTGGACGTGACATTGATAAAGGCGGCAAGGGTGCTTGGGGCAAGCAGTAAGGATATTTTTCTCACCGTGGTCATACCGGCATCCACCCCGTTCATACTTGTGGCCGCAAGACTGGGCTTATCCTCATCCCTGACAACCCTGATTGCTGCTGAACTTACAGGGGCTTCCAGAGGACTTGGCATGATGATACAAAAAGCCCAATCCTATTATGACAGGGAGACTATGCTGTTGGGAATCCTGGTTATCGGTGTGATTGGCATCATATTTGAGAGGATAGTATATTTCCTGGAAAGGAGGCTGACCGGATGGCAGGAGACACAGGGACAGCAAAAGTAAAGATTGATTCGGTTGTCAAAACCTTTGATACCCGTGGAGGTGAGGTGGTTGCCCTAAATGGGGTGAACCTGGAAATTGCAGAGGATGAATTCGTCTGCGTAGTGGGTCCGTCGGGATGCGGTAAATCCACACTGCTGAATCTTATCGCAGGCTTGTCTGCACCTACTTCCGGTAAGGTATATGTAAATGGAAAAGAAGTGAAGGGCCCGGGAGCCGAGCGGGGCGTTGTCTTTCAGCAGTATGCGCTGTTTCCGTGGCTGACAGTAAAGAAAAATGTTGAATACGGTCTTAAGCTCCAGGGGATGGGCAGAAAGGAAGCTTCGGCAGAGGCATCCCGGTATATTGAGATGGTAGACTTGAAACAGTTTGAGGATTCTTATCCAAAGGAACTGTCAGGGGGAATGAAACAAAGGGTCGCCATAGCCCGGGCTTACGCGGTAAAACCCCAGGTACTTCTTATGGACGAGCCATTCGGAGCCCTGGATGCCCAGACTAAGACGCAGCTGCAGAGTGAGCTTACCCATACATGGAGTCAGGAAAAGAGAACTGTATTTTTTATTACCCATGATGTGGAGGAGGCAGTTGCACTGGCTCAGAGAATCATCATCATGAGCGCCCGTCCCGGCAGAATCCGGGAAATTGTGGACGTAAACCTGCCGTATCCCAGGGACCAAAAGATGAGAATATCAAAAGAATTCATGGAAATTAAAAACCACATATGGGATGAGGTTTATGAGGAATACATGGCAATGCGAAAATGACCCAGCTGTGAAACAGCAGCCATGAAACAATAACCGTCAAAATAGAAGGAGGTTCAAGTTTATGAAAAAAATGGCCAGATTAGTTTGTATGTCAGTACTTGTTTTGAGTATGACGGCCTGCGGAGGAAAGGGCAGCACAGAATCTGCTGCTCCCGCAGCCAGTACAGCCCAAACCACTGAATCACAGCCCGCGGAAAATACAGAAGGAAATGATACTGTTTATGAAACAGTCAGTCTCAGGGCAGCGTATATGCCGAACATGGGCGGAGCTTCGCTGTTAGTGACAGCCAAGGAATTCGGCTTTTTTGATACGTACGGTTTAGATGTTGAATTGGTTGAATTCGGAGATGGAACAGCGGAAATTGCTGCAATGGCATCCGGTGACATTGATTTTGCCATGATTGGCCACGGGGCCCATGCGCTATGCGCAGAGGGCAGCGCTGTTGTATTCTATCCGGATGCAATCGGTCTTTCCAGCGCCATTGTCGCCAATAAAACCAGGGATATTTCCGGGCTGGAGGATTTGCGGGGAAAGTCCGTTGCTTATGTGTCGGGCACATCCTCAGAGGAGCTGCTGGTGCTTGCACTGACAAAGGCTGATATGACAATGGATGATATTGAGGCAGTGAATTTTGATGTCTCCGGCATGGTCACAGCCATGGCATCCGGTCAGGTGGATGCGGCTGCCTCATCGCAGCCTTATACCAGCACTATTAAGGCGCAGCTGGGGGATGATTTTATCCAGCTGTGTGAAGACCGTGATTATCTTGATGAGAGGGTGCTGATGAACAGTGAGATATGCACATCTGAGTTTGCAAAAGAGAATCCGGAGCTGCTGGTACGGATTTCCTGCGCACTGCTGGAGGCGGCGGACTACCGCTCGGAGCACATAGAGGACATTGCAGAGGCGGTTGCAAAACAGTGCCAGGGGGACAAGGATACATTTCTCACGTTGACTGAGGAGTGTATGTGGCTGCCGGGCAAGGAGGTAAATACGCATGTTAAGGACGACTCCCTGAAAGCTTTTTATGAGAATGCCCAGACAGCATTTCTAAACAGCGGAAGACTGGCAGAACCCGTGCCAGTGGAAAATTATGTCAGATTTGATGTGATAAAATCTGCCTGCGATATTGTTTATTCAGAATCAAATTAAAAATCAGATAAGGAGAGAATAATGGCACTTGTATTAAATCAGAGAGAGCTTTATCAGCATGCTGTGAGTCATGAATACATCATTCCGGCATTTAATTGTTTTGATATAGAATCCATGCGGGCCATTGTCATGGCAGCGGAGGAGGAGGATTCACCTGTGGTTTTACAGGTCTGCATGGCCATGCATAACAAAGTGCATCCTTTGGGAAAATTTGTTTCATACATAAAGGACTATCTTGCGGATGCAGAGGCCCCGGTTCTGTTGAACCATGACCACATGCAGAAGATAGAAGACTGCATGGAGGCTGTTGACATGGGATTTCCGTCTGTCATGTTTGACGGGTCTCATCTTCTCTTTGAGGAAAATGTGGAAAAGACAAAAAAAGTGGTGGAATATGCCCATGCCAATGGAAGATGGGTGGAAGCTGAACTGGGGAGTATTCCCGGTTTTGAGGATATTATTTTCAATGCCAAGAGCATATACACCAATCCGGAACAAGCAGCAGAGTTCATTGAACGTACAGGCTGTGATTCTCTTTCCGTTGCGGTCGGTACAGCGCATGGAGGAGTTCGTGCTAACGGGCCCCTGGAAATGGACTTTACTCTTCTGAAAGAGATAAAAAGAGCGGCAGGAGCCACGCCATTGGTACTGCATGGAGCTGCTTCACTGCCAAAGGAGTATATCGATGAGGTAAATGCTTACGGAGGCACGGTTGAATATCTGAGTATGTGTCTGGAAACCACGATTGAGAAAAGCCGGCATTATGGCGTGGCTAAGGCCAATATGGATGTGGATAATTTCCTGAAGTATACATACACATTGCGAAAGTTCTTTACAGAGCATTCCGACCAGTTTAATCCCTTTGATTATAATACGCTGGCCAGCAGCGCCATGAAGGAAGCCTGCGCTCATAAAATGAGATATGTGACAAAAAGCGCGGGATTTGGAACCGGATTTATTTGCGGAATGAGAGGGGAAGATAAATGGGTTTAGTTGCCAATCAAAGAAAACTATACGCATTTGCAAGGAAGAATCATTTTATTTTGCCTGCATTTAACTTTTATGATTTGGAGTCCATGCGCGCCATATTTGAGGCGGCACAGGAAATGGATTCACCGGTGATTGCCCAGATATCATTGTCAGCGTATGGGAATCTTGCTCCTATCCATGAGTTTGTTCCTTTTGTTAAAACAGTGACCGGGCAATACAGTGTACCAATTATGCTGCACCATGATTATCTTCCGGACCTTACATCATGCAGACACGCAGTGGACTTGGGTTTCCAGTCAGTATCCTTTGATGGTTCCGGACTGCCGTACCATGAAAATCTTTACATTACACAGCAGGTAGTTGAATATGCCCATATACATGGGGCTATTGTGGAAGCGGAACTGGGAAATGTTCCCGGAGATGGCTTTGTGGCTGCCAGTGTTTATACAAATCCGTATCAGGCTGCGGAATTTGTGCGAAAAACCGGCTGCGATGCCCTGGCCGTATCGGCAGGCACCTCTCACGGTGGTCTCCGTACAGGGAAGCCTCTGGAAATAGAATACGGATTATTAGATAAAATTAAGGCAGCGGTGGGGGATATTCCGCTGGTTCTTCATGGAGCGGCCTCCAGGCCCGCTGCCTATACTGACCGCGTCAACCGGTACGGCGGAAGGGTTGAGTATCTCAGCATGGCTCCGGAGGAATCCGTGTCAGAGGTCAGGCATCATGGAGTGGCCAAGATTTATGCTGATATGGACAATTGGCTTAGCGTAACAGGGGCTCTCCGGCAATTCTTTGCGGAAAAACCAGATGTTTTTAATCCCATTCAATATATGCCGGCCGGCGGTCTCGCGATGAAGGAGGCAGTTAAGCATAAGATGGAGTATGTTGCCCGAAGTGCCGGATATGGCCGTGGTTTTTTAGACGATTGCAGGGAGGTCGCAGAATGAAGCTGGAGTTTGAATATGGGAATGGACGGATGGGCGCTGAATTACCTGAGAAGACAGATGTATTTATCCCGGGTACCACAGTAAAGGACCCGCCCTGTATACCAGAGGAGCAGATAATTGAACGGACAAGGGAATCCATCCGCAATCCAATGGGTATGAAGCCGCTATCGGAAACAGCACATAAAGGAAATACGGCAGTGTTTGTTATTCCGGACATTGTGAAGGGAGGCTGTCAGGCAATGTCCCACCGCAAGGTGGCAATACAGGTAATATTGGAGGAACTGTATGCAGCCGGTGTGGAGAAAAAGGATATACTGCTTCTGTTTTCCAATGGGCTGCATCCACGTACCACTGTGCCTGAGATGCAGAAAATCCTGGGAGAACAGCTATTTAATGAATTCTATTATACACATCAGATTACAAGTCATGATTCTGAGGACTATGAACATCTGGCAGATTTGGGCTATACAGCGCGCGGCGACCGTGTACTAATGAACAGATATGTATTTGAGTGTGACATTCCCATCCTTATCGGGCATACCCAGGGAAATCCCTATGGAGGATATTCCGGCGGTTATAAGCATTGCGCCACCGGCATTACACACTGGAGAAGTATTGCCTCTCACCATGTGCCGGATGTTATGCACCGGTCTGATTTCACGCCTGTGTCGGGCCATTCCCTGATGCGCACTAAGTTTGACGAGATAGGTATGCTGATGGAACAGGAGATGGGGCATCCGTTTTTCTGCTGTGATGCAGTGTTGGACACATGGTCCCGGCAGATTGAAATTAATTCCGGGTATGCGGCTATCATGCAGCCAAAATCGTGGATTATGGCCAATAAACGTACATATGTGCCGTTTGCAAAGGAAAAATATGATGTTATGCTCTTTGGAATGCCATTGGATTTTCATTATGGAAACGGCATGGGAAGCAATCCCATTCAGATGATGCAGGCAATCAGCGCCCAGGTAATCCGCCACAAACGTGTCATGAAGGACAACTGTGTCATTATATGTTCATCAATCTGCAACGGCTACTTCCATGATGAGCGCTGGCCTTATTTACGGGAACTATATGAGATGTTTCAGCATGATTATATGAATATACTGCCGGATATGAATCGTTACGGTGAATATTTTGCCACCAGCGAGGAGTATATACGGAAATATCGGTTCTGTAATGCATTTCATCCATTCCACGGATTTTCAATGATGTCCTGCGGACATATTGCAGAGATGAATACATCTGCTATTTATATTGTAGGTGCCCAGGAGCCCGGAATTGCCAGGGGGATGGGACTTAAGACACGGGCTACATTTGAGGAAGCTTTGGCTGACGCAATGAAAAAGTATGTGGGACCCAACCCCAGTATACTGGCACTGCCGCAGACTTTTCAATTGGGAGCAGTCCATCTGTGTATGAAGGACGATGACTTAAGTCGTGTTTGATTCATCTGGGCCGGCTGGTTTGGAGCAGTTAAAAAAAGGAGTTGGACAATGAACATCGCCATAAGAAAAATATTTGAAGAAGGTGAGGGAGTGTTCCGGATGGTACCTGCCTTTGTATCAAAAAATTTCAATTCACCTGGAAAGCGGTTAAAACTGCATCCGGATGACTATTATTATTACGGAATGAAGGCAGGGGCAATCATGGAACGATGGTTTTGTTCCATTAATAAAGCTCGCAATCATAATCCGGAGCGAGAAGACGAGGGATTAAGCTATGTACTTGGATTTGATGGGGAACAGATATTGTTTGCGGATGCAGTAAGCGAATTAAAGGAGGAATTGATTGGAAACAGTCTTCAAGATACGTATGGGACCTGGCCGGTATTTGCAAAGTTTTTTGATTATGGGAATCCCCTGTTTTTCCATTTCCATCCCGGCGCCGTTGTAGCTGAACGGGTTGGCTGTTCGGCAAAACCCGAATGCTACTATTTTCCGCCGCAGCTAAACAGTCACGCAGGCGCCCGCCCCTCTACTTATTTTGGGTTTAACCCTGACGTTACGAAGGAGGAAATACGCAGCAGAATAGAGCATTTCGGAGATTATGACACACATATAACTTCTTTATCAAAAGCTTATGACCTGGAACTCGGTACGGGCTGGTATATTCCTGCAGGCGTTCTGCATGCACCTGGGTCGCTGCTTACATACGAACCGCAATGGGGAACTGATTTGAATTGTGTATTTGAAAATGTTGTGTGCGGGGAAGTATATTCTACGGATTATCTCAGTGATATTTGCCCGCCGGAAGAGGAAAATAAAGTGGATTATATCATGAATGCGGTTGATTGGGATAAGAACTTTGACCCGGATTTTAAGGCGCATTATTTCAGACCGCCATGCCCTCTTCCTTATAAAGACAAGAATCTTACGGAAAAATGGATATGTTATGGAAATGATTATCTGGCTGCAAAGGAAGTTTCCATTGCCCCTAAATCGACTGTCACCTTAGTGGATGAAGCCGCATATGGATGCGTGGTGATACAGGGATTTGGACTGTTCGGTGCATATAATGCAGAAGCAGTGAACATGATGCGCGCAGGGGACCTGACAGCAGATGAGTTTTTTGTGAGTAAAAACAGCGCGAATAAGGGAATTAAGATTGTAAACAACAGCGTTTCGGAACCCATGGTAATCCTGCAGCACTTTGGACCGGATAATGCAGTTTATGCAACTACAATGACTCCGGCATTAGACAAAACAGTCTGAAAATACAGGTTTATAAATGCGTTGATTCATTTTAAAAATGAACCAGCGCTTTTATTATCTGCAGTTGTTTATGGAAAGAAATCGTGCTATAATCCTTTTAGTAAAACATTGCCCACATATATATCAGAATTCAGATACGCTTCTGGCGGGGCTGATGTGAAACTATAAAGAATTCGGGGGTCCGGGTGCGATGAAAAATTTTAAGGTGGGAAAAAAGCTGTTTATTTCTTATTCCTTGGTCCTGGCCATTCTTCTGGCAGGATGTATTGTGAGCATTGTGGATTTAGTAAGACTGGGGAGGCAGATTGAAACATTTTATGACGGCCCCTTTACGGTTAACAGCAGCGCCAATATTATTAATTCAAATTTCGAGAAGATGCAGAAGTCTGTATACCGTGCCATCTCAAACACCAATCCGGAAATCGTGGACGAGGCAATTGCCAGTGCCAAGGATGCTGATTCGGCTATTAAGGAACAGCTGCCGGTGATTGAGGGCCATTTTATGGGAGACACCCAGATTGTAGTCCGTCTGAAGGCAGCTCTTGCCAGGCTTGAGCCCATGCGCGAACAGGTATTGGCCCTGGCAGGGCAGAATAAAAAAGCTGAAGCAGCAGAGTATATGGAGAACAACAACATCTTCGCAATTAAAGAAGCGCAGACAGAGCTGAACCATTTGATTGAGAATGGAAATGCCAAGGGAGAAAGCCTTGTGGACGGTCTGAGGTCCAGGTATATGAATTCAATCATTACCATGGCCATACTTGGAATTGCAGGCGTGGTAATCAGTGCTGTTTTCGGTGTCTACATCGTACGGGGAATCACCGGACCGGTCAAGGAACTGGAACAGGCTGCCCGAAGTCTGGCACAGGGCAGTCTGTCCGATGTGCGGATTGGTTATATATCGGAGGATGAACTGGGAATGCTTGCCCAGGACATGCGCAGCATGGTGGCCATGTGGCAGGATGTGATTCAGGATGAGGCGTATCTTTTAACTGAAATATCCAATGGGAATTTCAATGTGCACAGCAGTAAGAGAGAATGTTATGTAGGAGAATTGAACCAGCTGCTGATGTCCATACAAAAAATTAACAGCGGTTTAAGCGATACCCTGTCTCAAATCAACCAGTCGGCAGCGGAGGTGGCATCCGGCTCTGAACAGGTATCCATGGGGGCGCAGACCCTGGCCCAGGGGACCACGCAGCAGGCAGCGTCCGCAGAAGAGCTTTCCAGTACCATTATGGAGATATCAAATCAGGTTGACAGAAACACAAAAAATGCACAGCAGGCCAGCGCTGATTCCCGTATGGTCCGGCTAAAGGCAGAGGAGAGCAGTGAATGCATGGGGGACATGCTGGAGGCAATGGCAGAAATCAATAAAGAGGCCAATGAAATCTCCAAAATCATCAGAACCATAGAAGATATTGCATTTCAGACCAATATTCTTGCGCTGAATGCGGCAGTGGAGGCAGCACGGGCAGGTGAGCAGGGAAAGGGCTTTTCCGTTGTGGCCGGTGAGGTGCGCAGCCTGGCCAATAAATCTTCTGCTGCATCCAAGAGTACGGCTGCCTTGATAGAAAACTCCCTGCGGACAGTGGAAAATGGAAAGGATATAGCCAATAAGACCGCGGTATCCCTGTCAGAGGTCGTCAATGGGGTGGGACGTGTTACGGAATCCTTAAATAATATTGCGGAGGACTCGGCGGGGCAGTCTGAAGCCATCCGTCAGATTACAGAGAGCATTGAGGTGATTTCGGATGTGGTCCAGACGAATTCCGCAACTGCAGAGGAAAGCGCGGCTGCCAGCGAAGAGTTATCTTCCCAGGCACAGATTTTGAGATATCTGGTTGAACGTTTTAAACTTAAGGATGTATAATTAGAAAATTCAGTTTGGCACACAAATGGGCCGGCAGTTTCCTGCCGGCCCAATTCGTATGAGAAAAGTTGTATGAAAAGCATTATGCTTTATAAATTAAATATAGCACTAATGTATGAATAAGATATGAACAGGGTTGACTTTTATTATGTATTTTACCGTATATTTTACTTATGTTTTTTTAGATGCCGCATAGTCCGGGATAAAAACGGAATATATAAAATAATATATGAATCCATAAAAAAATATTGACAGCATATCCATTATATAGTATATAAAATGATATAAAAATGAAATGAGAACAACAGGGAGACCGAACCCGCAAGGCAGGCAGCTGTACTGATACCATAAGATATAAGCCTGCAAGGCGGAAATAGAGACTGACCCGGCAGAAGGAGGGCGTATGGACTACATCTGTTCAAAATGCGGAAAAAAGGAAACGGTAAATACCAGAAAACCGGCCTGCGGATGCGGAGGGCTGTGGAAACTGGACTATAAGGCGCCGGTGTTCAGGCAGGAGCTGATAGACCGGGACACCTGGGGAATATTCCGATACCGTGCATTCATGCCGCTGTCAGATGAGAGCTGGAAGGAGATTACCCTTGGAGAAGGCATGACTCCGGTTATCCGGTTCTCTGAGGATGTTCTGCTTAAGATGGATTATTTCATGCCCACCCTATCCTTTAAGGACAGGGGAGCCGCGGTCCTGGCGGCCCACTGTAAATCCATAGGTGTGGATTTTGTGGTACAGGACAGCAGCGGCAATGCGGGAAACAGTGTGGCGGCCTACTGTGCAAAGGCAGGCATCGGATGCGAGATATTTGTGCCTGAAGGCACATCGCCCAAGAAGATTGACATGATAAAATCCCATGGTGCAATGGTCCATATTGTTCCGGGTACAAGGGACCACTGCGCGGATGTGTGCCGGGCCAAAGTGAGGGAAGAGGGGAAATATTATGCCAATCATGTGTACAACCCATTTTTCTATGAAGGCACAAAAACTTATATTTATGAGGTTTACGAGCAGCTTCACCGGATACCGGAGCATCTCTTTGTCCCTCTGGGAAACGGCACCTTATTCATTGGGGTGGTCAAGGCGCTGGAGGAGTTCCTGGAAGGGGGAATCATTGACAGAATGCCCCGGATTGTGGCTGTGCAGAGTGAGAACTGCGCGCCGTTTATAAAGTCGGTTGAGACCAGAAGCAAGGAAGTGCAGCAGGTGGATGTGAAGCCCACGCTGGCAGAGGGAATTGCCATCGGCGTCCCCATGAGGGGTGAGGAAATCCTGGAATCCATTTACAAATATGATATCCCGGTGGTTGCCGCGCCAGAGAACCGGATTCTGGAAGCAAGGTCAGTTCTGGCGGCCAGGGGCATTTACTGTGAACATACAACAGCCGCTTCCTATGCAGCGTATTGCAGATACTGTGAGTTATACGGGCCGGCAAAGGACTCGCTTATATCCATGTGCGGGGCAGGGCTTAAATCCGACCATTGATGAATCCGGTTTGGACAAGTGCATACAACGGCGGAAGGAGGAGCGATGAATTCTATATTGAAAACATATTTTCCTGTTGCTGATATGATAGCAGGAACCTTTGGAAACAGCTGCGAGGTAGTGGTCCATGATTTGTCCAAGCCTGAAAGCTCGGTTGTCCACGTTGCCAATGGCAGCGTGACCGGAAGGCAGGTGGGCCAATCGTTTGACCATCTGGTGCGGCAGGTGCTTCTGAATAAAAATTTTAAGGATGACAAGGTAACCAACTATCTGTTTGAATCCTCTGACGGCAAGAAGGTAAAGTCATCCTCAGCCCTGATACGGGATGAGGCCGGGGAGGTAATCGGCATGCTGTGCATTAACTGCGACCTTACGGCCTGTCAGGTGATGCAGGCCCAGCTCCAATCCTTTTTATGCACAGGACAGGCAGAACCTGAGGCTGAGAAGGATGTGGACCAGGACGTGATGGCTGTGATTGATGAGCTGATACTAAAAATCATCGGGACAGCCGATGTGAAGAACATGACCCGGAAAAAGAGCGTGGAGATTGTCCGGTTTATGGATGAAAAGGGAATCTTCCTTGTCAAGGGGGCTATTGATAAGGTGGCTGCCCTTATGGGAGTGTCCAGGGTGACCATATACAGTTATCTGGATGAGGCAAAGGGAAGACGCTGATTGTGCAGGCAGGGGAATTGTACATTTTGCACAAAAATATGGCTTGTTTTTTTACACAATAATGTTCGAAAAGGACTTGTTAATCAGACATAGCTGTAATATAATCTAAATATGCAAGTGATATATCACAGACAAGGATGGAATTTATGGGATTAGGAAAGACGGATATAGCATATGAGTATTTAAAGAACAAAATCGTTACATGGGAAATTCCGCCCATGTCTGATATATCTGAGGAACAGCTGCAAAAGGAGCTGGATATAAGCAGAACCCCAATCAGGGAAGCCATCCTGAGGCTTGAAAAGGATGGGTTTGTGTATCTCTATCCCCGTAAAGGAACCATTGTGGCGGAAGTCAGCCGTGATTTGGTGGAGGAAATTTACCAGGTGCGGCTGCTGCTGGAGCCATTCATTGCCGAGGAGGCAAGCCACAGTGTCAGCAGGTCATGGTTAAAGGATTTGCGGGAGCGTCTGGCGAACCCGCCGGAGAGCCTGACGGACAGGGAGTTAAGGGTGTATTACATCAATCTGGACCTGGAACTTCATTCCACCCTTCTGGCAAACTGCAGGAACCGTTTTATCCAGAATGAGATGAGGAACGTATACAATCATAACCAGAGAATCCGCTGGAAAGCCTCCAATCCCAGGTCAGGTTATGATAATTCCGTTCAGGAGCATATTGAAATCATTGATGCGCTGCTGAGCGGGGACTCGGATGCGATTCGGGAGGCAACCACACGCCATATTACTGAATCCAAGAAAATTACTTACGGAGCCATGTGAGGCCGGCATGGCTCCGTAGTAAAAAAAACATCTGATATATCAGATGCATATAAAAAATATATAACAAGAAAAGGAGCAGATTATGAAGAACACAATAAAGGATGTAAGGTTTTTTAGGGCAGTTTCCAAGATAAGCAAACCCATTGCAGACTCCACCCATACTATCAGCAAAATCGCCTTCTATGTAGTGGAAGTTACCACGGAGTCAGGGGTAAAGGGTCAGGGGTACCTGCTGTCCTTCCACTATTCACCCAATGCAATTGAGGGCGCCCTGAAGGATATGTGTGAATTTGTCAGGTCCAATTGCTATCAGGTCTATGAGACGGTTAAGGTAAAGAAGGATTGGGACAGGGAGGCGGAATATTTCGGCAATACGGGACTGAATACATGCGCCGTAGCGGCCCTCAACATTGCCATGTGGGATGCCTGGGGACATACCTGCGCCATGCCGGTATGGAAAATGCTGGGTGTGAACCAGACCAGGATTCCGGTGTACGGAAGCGGCGGATGGATTTCCTATACGGATGAGGAATTGCTGGAGGAGGTACTGGACTATAAGGCCAGGGGATTTACTGCGGTTAAGATAAAGGTGGGACATCCGGAGGGCATTGAACGCGACATGCACCGTTTGTCTATCTGCCGGGAGCGCCTGGGAAACAGTGTGAAAATCATGATGGATGCCAACCAGGGCATGGATGTGGTAGATGCGCTGAAGCTTTCCGAACAGGCCAAGGTCATTGGACTTCAGTGGTTTGAGGAGCCGGTACCCCATACTGATTTTGCCGGTTATGAGCTGCTGAGGAATAAATGCGGCATTGCCCTGGCCATGGGAGAGCGTGAATATGACTGCGAGGCCCTTAAAAATCTGATTTCCAGAAATGCGCTGGACCTTTGGCAGCCGGATATTGTCCGTCTGGGAGGTGTGGAGAGCTGGAGGGATTCCGCAGCATTGGCAGAGGCGTACCATCTCCCTGTACTGCCCCATTATTATAAGGATTATGACGTTCCCCTTCTCTGTACCATCAAGACGCCATACGGGGCTGAATCCTTTGACTGGATTGACGGTATCATTGACAATACCATGAAGATTGAGAACGGCTTTGCGTACCCGAGGGAGGGCGCCGGATGGGGCTTTGCATTTAAGGAAGAGGCCCTGGAGGAGGTAAAATAAATGAAGGCGATTTATGTGTCGGAACCTGGTAAAATGGAGATAGTTGACAAAGAAATGCCGCAGATTACAGGCACCACACAGGTTCTGGTGAGAATCACGGCAGCCGGAATCTGCGGGAGCGACATACATATCCTGCACGGCACCCATGCATATGCCACCTATCCCCGTGTCATCGGGCATGAGGGATGCGGCGTCGTGGAGGCGGCGGGAGCGGATGTGACTGATTTGAAGGCAGGGGACCCGGTTGTCATTGAACCCATCCATGGGTGTGATACCTGTTATGCCTGCCGTCACGGACACTATAACTGCTGCCCGGATATTGTGGTGGCAGGTGTCCATGTGGACGGGGTCATGGAAGAATATATGGTGGTGGAGCGGAAACAGCTGCATCCCTATGACCCTGTACTGACACCTGTACAGGCAGCCACAGCCGAACCATACACCATTGGGGCTCAAGCCAATGCCCAGGCGGGAACCATGGCCGGCGACCTGGTCCTTATCCATGGGGCTGGTCCCATTGGCATGATTATCTGCGATATTGCGGAAAGCCTTGGCGCCACTGTCATTGTCAGCGAGGTGAACCAGTCCAGGCTGGACCTGGCCGGTAAGTTCGGGGCAGCCTATACCATTAATCCGGGCAGGCAGGATTTAAGGAAGTCCATTATGGATATCACGAAAGGGGAAGGTGTGAATGTGGTGTTTGAGACCAGCGGTATCCCGGCTCTTACCAGCCTTTCCGTGGAGCTTCTGAGTCCCCACGGCCGCCTGGTGCCCCTTACATTTGCCCCGGAACCCATCCCCATCAATTTCCGTCTGGTCAATAAGAACGAGCTGGTCATTGCCGGCACACGGAACCAGAACAGCAAATTTAAAGAGGTGGTGGACAGCCTTCCCGGGCGCAGGAACAGAATCAATCAGTTAGTGACCCATGTATTCACGGCGGATGAGGTACAGAAGGCATTTGAGACAGCCATGGATAAGAACAGCGGGGCATGCAAAGTAGTAATTACATTTTAGGAGGGAAATATAAATGACATCACGGGAATATGTTGCAGGTCTGTTTGACCTGACAGGGCATGTGGGTATTATCACAGGAGCCAGCAGGGGGCTGGGCCTGGGACAGGCAAAGGTGCTGACAGATGCAGGGGCAACGGTTTACAATTTAGACCTTGCGCCCCATTCAGACGAGGAGGCCATCCGGAAAGGGCATATGACGGATATTGTCTGCGACGTGACAGAGTATGAACAGGTACAGAAAGCAGTGGAAGAAATCGCGGCAAAGGAAGGACATCTGGATTTCCTGATTAACAATGCAGGCATAACCTTCAAATGCAGGGCAGAAGAATTTCCGGAGGAACGCCTGGACAAAATCATGGAAATCAACCTGAAGACGCCTCTTATGATAGCGAAAATCTGTTATCCGTACCTGAAGGAATCAGAATACATCGGGCGGATTGTTTCAATTTCATCCATGGCAGCCTACATGGGCTTTACAGGCGTGCTGCCCTATGATATGACAAAGGCGGGGATTCTGGGACTGACCAGGGGACTGGCTGAGGAATGGAAGAATGACAACATCCTGGTGAACAGTGTTGCTCCCGGCTGGTTCCTGACCAAGCTGAACGAGGATATGTTTGAACAGAACCCGGACCGAAAGGCAGCTGCCTTAAGCAAGCCCATGCTGCCAAGGTTCGGCAGGCCGGTGGAAATCGGATACATGATGCTGTTTCTTTTATCCGGCGCATCTACGTATCTGACAGGACATGATTTTACGGTTGACGGAGGAGCTACTTCTCACGGATTCTAAAAGGGAGAGGAAATTTTATGAGGGCAAAAATTTGTTTATTGACAGCTGTATTAGGGGCCGTGCTGCTGTCAGCCGGCTGCGGGGGGAAAAGCGACAGCACAGGCGGGGTAATCCGCATAAGCATAGGGCAGAGCAATAATCCGGGTGAACCGTTTGCAGAGGCCGCTGATTATTGGGCTGAGATTCTGGAAGAGGAGAGCGGGGGAACCATGGTCATGACGCATTATCCCTCCGACCAGCTGGGGTCTAAGACCGACCTGTTCGACCAGATGATTGCAGGGGATGCTGTGATTGCCCCGGGAAGCGCGCCTTTTTTCTCGGATTTGGGGATAGCGGACTTTGGCATTGTCCAGGCCCCCTATCTGTGCGCGTCCTGGGATGAGATGGAACATCTGATGGACAGCAGCTGGTATCTGAATCTGGAAAAGCAGCTGGAGGAAAAGGGGTATAAGGTTATAGCCAGGAACTGGAAGTACGGGACAAGGCATACCTTGACAAAACATCCGGTACAGCATCCGGGGGACTTAAAGGGCATGAAGATACGCGTACCCGACAGTGTGCCTTATGTTAAAACATTTGAGGCAATCGGGGCCAATCCAACGCCTTTATCCATGAACGAGGTCTATCCGGCCCTGCAGCAGGGAACCATTGACGGACTAGAGAACCCACTGCCCACTATTGTCAACGGAGGGTGGCAGGAAGTGGCCAAGTATGTCTTACTGGACGGCCATATCCTGGATATGACATCTATGGTGTGCGGTCTTGATTTCTGGAACAGCCTGACGCCGGAGCAGCAGGATATCCTTCAAAGGACGGCTGAGAAGGCAGGGGAGTATCAGAACCAGCTGATGGTGAAGGCGGAAGAGGACGCGCGTCTGAGACTGGAACAAGCAGGCGTGCAGTTTTCAGAGGCGGATGTGGATGAATTCAGGAAGGCGGCAGAGGTATATTATACCTATGACGAGTTTAAGAACTGGACCCCCGGGCTTTATGACACGGTAAAGGCGATTCTGGCAGAGGAGGAGGAAGATGACAGTGTGGAATAAAATTAAGAACATTGATTTTGTGGTTTCCGGCGTCTGCCTGGCAGGACTTGTGCTTCTGACTGTCATGGGCGTTGTCATGCGCTACGTTGCCCACAATCCATTTACCTGGCTGGAGGAAGTACAGAAAGCCCTCATAACCTGGATTGCCTTTTATGCGGGCAGCGCCGCGTTCAGGACGTCGGGCCATGTTGCCATAGAGATATTAGTGGATGCAATGCCGGAACCGGCGCAGAAAGCCGTTGGATACCTGATTCATGCAGTGGTTGTGGGAACCCTTCTGTTTCTGGCTTACAATGGGCTGTCTCTGGCCATGCTCCATGCAGGTGTGGAAAAGACCACTAACATACTGAAGATTCCCTATTGGTTCATTGATTCGGCAGTACCCATCGGCTGTCTGCTAATGTGTGTGAATTATGTGGTGACAGCTGTCTTTGGCACGGAGGATGAGGAGGTGATTTCCTATGAGTAGCCAGCTTATTGTGATTGCTTTGGTCATTACATTGGCCTGTCTGTTTTTAAAAGTACCTGTATTTATATCCATTATTGCAGGCGCCGGCGTGTACTTTTTTGCGGAACCGGCAGTATCCACTCATCTGATTGTCCAGAGAACCCTGTCGGGTATGCAGAGCGTGCCGCTTTTAGCCGTACCGTTCTTTGTTTACTCTGGAGTACTGATGAACTACGCAGGCGTGACCCAGCGCATCATGGATTTTTGTAATGTGCTTACCGCTGACATGTGGGGAGGACTGGCCCAGGTCAATATCCTTTTGTCCACTCTGATGGGCGGTCTGTCCGGGTCCAGCCTTGCAGATGCAGCCATGGAAGCCAAGATGCTGGTGCCGGAAATGCGCCAGAAGGGAATGAGCAATGAGTTCTCATCTGTGGTCACCGCCTTCTCATCATCCATCACTCCCTTGATTCCGCCAGGCATCGGTATGATTTTATACGGTTCCATAGGAAACGTATCAATCGGACAGCTGTTTATGTCCGGTCTGGTGGTGGGGATTGTCCTGTGCGCTGCCATGATGCTGTTGACAGCGGTTATTGCAAAGAAGCGGGGCTATAAGCCGGAGGCATCCTATAAAAAGGGCGGAAGGAGCCAGGCATTGGGGGCCAGTCTTAAGAGAGCAGTCCTGCCCCTCTGTCTTCCTGTCATCATCATCGGAGGTATCAGGCTGGGAATATTCACGCCCACAGAGGCAGGGGCTGTTGCGGTTGTTTACTCCATTATCCTGGGCTTTATCTATGGGAAACTGAACAGGCGCAACATGGTGGTGGCCCTGAAGGAGACACTGGTGACAACCGGTTCCGTTATGCTGATTGTAGGAGCGGCCTCTGCCCTGGCATGGATTCTCACAAAAGAACAGATTCCCCAGGCACTGACAAGCGCCATGGTTAACACCATTGGGAACAAGTATATTTTCCTGATTGCCGTAAATGTGTTCCTTCTGATTGTGGGAATGTTCATTGAGGGAAATGCAGCTACCATCGTATTGGTGCCCCTGCTGATTCCCATTGCAAGGGCATATGGAATCAATGATATCCAGTTTGCATTTGTATTTATTTTCAACATGGCCATAGGCGCTATCTCACCGCCCATGGGAACCATTATGTTTGTGACCTGCGGCGTTACGAAATGCAAGATTAAGGATTTCCTGAAGGAGTCCATACCTTATTTTGCATTGATGCTGGCAGTTCTGTTGCTGATTACTTATGTTCCGGCCACCACAACGGCCATTATAGATTTATTTTATTAGGAGGATACCTGAATGAAATTCAGCGGTACGGTTACATTACAATACGACACACCTTTTTCACCCTTTAAAGTCACGGAATATGAGTCAGCTTTGGACTGGCTGAAGGAAAGCGGTTTTGACGGCGCAGAGGTCTGTATATCCAATTACAACGGGATTGATGTGCATAAAGTAAAGTCTGATTTAGATAAAAGGGGACTGGGGTGTTCCACCATATCCACGGGACAGGCAAGAGGCCTTGAGAATATTTCGCTTCTTCATCAGGGAGAGGCCCTGAGGACTGCCCAGGAAAGAATGAAACAGCATGTGGATGCGGCCTCTGTACTGGGCTGCAAAGTCACCCTGGGACTTCTCAGGGGACTTGGCACAAGGGGAAATGAACAGGAGGAAAAGGAAATTCTGGCAAGGAATCTCCAGCCGGTTCTCCAATACGCAGAGGACAAGAAGGTCACCATTATGCTGGAGGCAATCAACCGGTATGAGACAGCGCTCTTTAACAGTGCACAGGAGACAGTGGATTTCATAGGAAAACAGTTGGGAAATCCGGACTGCATGGGGATACTTTGGGATATTTTCCATGCAAATATAGAGGATGCCCGGTTTGAAGAGGCAGTGGACTGCATGGGAAAACGGCTGAGACATGTACATATGGCGGACTCCAACCGGATGTTCCCGGGATACGGGCATACGGATTTTGAGAAGATTGTAAAGAAATTAAAAAAAGCCGGATTTTCCGATTACATGTCCTATGAATGCCTTAACCTTCCTTCCGTGGAGCTGGTAAGGCAGGAATCCGGAGCGTTTGTGAGGAAACTTCGTGGTATGGCATGATGTCAGGAAGGAGATTGAGGCCGAAACAAGCGCAGCAAACAATACATCCAGAAAATAACAGCTGTCCGGTCATTGTCTGAGATTGTGCAGAATCCAAATCCAGTATATAATAAGTATGTTTTAATATGAATATTGGAGGAAGAAGAATATGACATTTACTTACCCGGCGGTATTTACGCCCCATAAAAACGATAAAGGCTACCATGTAACATTTCCGGATCTGCAGTGCTGCGAGGCAGACGGACCGGATCTGGAGGACGCTGTGGAACATGCCAGGGAGGCAGCATATAACTGGCTCTATCTGGAGATTGAAGAAAAAACCTTTGAGTTTCCGCCCCAGACGCATATGGAGGATATCAAGCTGGAGGAAGGGGATTTCCTGAAACAAATCATGGTCACAGTAAAGCTGCTGCCGGATAATGATTGATTTTATTGCTTTTTTTTACATTAAGTGGTAGGATAAAGCATATCGAGTTAAGAACAGCTGGTGCCGCTGTCTGTCCATGGCAGACTGCGGGTAATAGGGAAACAGGTGAAAATCCTGTACGGTCTCGTCACTGTAAGTAAGGAGCGCATGGTCAATGTCAAGGACAGTCACTGATTCGGTTTCGGATTGGGAAGGCGGTCATGCGTGTTGATATACAAGTCAGGAAACCTGCCAGTTGTTGGTACAGGAATATAATTCCAAATCACGAGTAATTGGTTGTACCGATTTACGGTGTTTCGGCCGCGGATTTCTGACTCAGACGGTAACGGATTTTTACGCAGGGGAAACTATGCCCGGATGGAAGCGGATTGCTTCGGGGTATGGAAACGCTGCGTATTACATATCTGCAGAAAATCACATATCTGCGGACATCTTCCTGAATACGCCTATGGGCGTGCAGGCTGCCGTTTGGGATTCATCCGATACAGGCGGCATATTCCTCTACCTTGCTTTAACCGATGAGGTTATATAAAACAAGGAGGAAAGAGAAGATGAAAATGAAAAAACTGGCAGTATTATTTGCGGCAGCCGCCCTGACAACGGTGACCGTGGCCGGCTGTTCCGGCGGACAGAAGGAAACAGCCGCAGAGACAGCCAAGGAGAATGAGGCAGCGGCGGCTGCTGAGACAACAACAGCGGCAGAAACGGAAGCAGCGCAGACAACAGAAGAGGCCGCAGAAGCAGCTGCCGAGGCAGACGAGGAGAATTACGATACCGGAGATGCATCTAAGGATAATACCAGGAATCAGGATGAAATCGGTGAAAATGAACTTCTGGTAGTCAGCTTTGGTACCAGCTACAATGACAGCAGACGTCTGACCATTGGTGCCATTGAGGACGCTATTGAGAAGGTATTTCCTGACTTTGCCGTAAGAAGAGGATTTACCAGCCAGATTATTATTGACCACGTAAAATCCCGGGATGACGTTGCTATTGACAATGTAGGCGAGGCCCTTGACCGGGCGGAAAAGAATGGCGTCAGGAATCTTGTCATTCAGCCCACCCATCTGATGAATGGGCTTGAGTATACGGATTTGGTCAATGAAGTGGCGGAGTATTCGGATGCATTTGAGAAAGTGGCAATCGGAAAGCCTCTCCTTACCACAGATGACGATTTTAAGGCAGTTATGAAGGCCATCACAGAGGCAACAGCCCAGTATGATGACGGCGAGACAGCTATCTGCTTCATGGGACATGGCACTGAGGCGGATTCCAACCAGGTATACGCAAAAATGCAGGATATGCTCACAGAGGCAGGATATAAGAATTACTATGTGGGTACCGTGGAGGCAACGCCAAGCCTGGATGATGTCCTGTCAGCCGTGAAGGAAGGCAGCTATAAGAAGGTGGTCCTGGAACCTCTGATGATTGTAGCAGGCGACCATGCCAACAATGACATGGCAGGAGACGAGGAAGGCTCCTGGAAGACTGCCTTTGAGGATGCAGGCTATGAAGTGACATGTCTGGTCAGCGGACTGGGCGAGCTGGAGGCAATCCAGCAGCTCTTTGTGGAACATGCTCAGGCAGCAGTTGACAGTCTGGCAAAATAAATCAGAAAGATAAGTGGGCGGTCGGGGTAATTTGCTGACTGCCCTTTTAAAAGTGGGGAGATTGGAAATGAAATTCAGGAAAATGAAATTGGCTGCCCTGCTGCTTGTCGTGGGGCTGTCAGCTGGAACTCTTTCAGGCTGCGGAAAGGAGGCGCCGGCTGCTGCAGACATTGCCGCGGAGACCTCTGCGGAGGAAACGTCCGGAGCAGAGCGCGCCCAGGCAGGAGACACCGCAAGCCAGGAGACAGGCAGCCGGATGGATGCAGCGGAAGACGGAATGGTACCAGTCCTGGCAGATGCAATAAAAGATGGGGTCTATGAGATTAAGGTGGACTCCAGCTCCAGCATGTTCCGGATTACGGAGTGTGAACTTACGGTGCAGGATGGAGCCATGAGCGCGGTTATGACCATGAGCGGAACCGGGTATCTGAAACTGTATATGGGAACAGGCGCTGATGCAGAGCGGGCTTCGGATACGGATTTTATTCCATTTGCGGAAAATGCGGATGGGAAACACACCTTCAAGGTGCCGGTGGAAGCACTGGACAAGGGAATTGACTGCAGCGCGTTCAGCAAGAAAAAGGAAAAGTGGTATGACCGTGTGCTGGTATTCCGTGCCGGCTCCCTTCCGGCGGAGGCGTTTGCAGACGGTAAGGTGGCTGCCGCCGGGAGCCTTGAGCTGGAGGATGGTTCCTATACAGTGGCAGTCAGGCTGGAGGGCGGTTCAGGCCGGGCATCTGTGGAGACACCGGCAGCACTCCGGATTGAGGACGGCAAGGCTTTTGCAACCATTATCTGGAGCAGTTCCAACTATGATTATATGAAGGTAGGGGGCGAGAAGTTTGACCTGGTGAACACGGAAGGGAATTCTTCCTTTGAGATTCCGGTCAGTGCCTTTGACTGGAAGATGCCGGTCATAGCAGATACAATCGCCATGAGCGAGCCTCATGAGGTGGAATATACCCTGGTGTTTGATTCGACGACAATAAAAAGGGCTGAATGATGAGACGAAAAAAGATAGTGACGGCGGTTGCCGCTGCAGGAATTCTGATGGCGGTGATATGCGCAGGCTGTTCGCCGGCCGGGCGGGCTGACACAGGGCGGACGGCTGCAAGACAGACGGCCGCGGATGAGGACCCTGAGGCTGCCCCGGAAAGCTGGAGCAGCAAAAAGATAACCGGGAGTATGGAACTTCTCTATGCGAACCAGTTTTCAGTGGACTACTACGATGGCGGCTACTCAATGATAACCATAAAGGACAGCGGCCGCTATCTGGTGGTTCCGGAAGGAAAAACAGAGCCCTCCGGTATTCCGGACGATGTGGCTGTCTTAAAACAGCCGCTGAAGAATATTTATCTGGCGGCAACATCAGCAATGGACCTGTTCTGCAGCCTGGATGGAACGGACCGGATTACACTGTCCGGGACAGACGCTTCCGGTTGGTACATAGAGGAGGCCAGGTCAGCCCTGGAAGATGGCAGAATGCTTTATGCGGGCAAATACAATGCACCGGATTATGAGCGGATATTGTCCATGTCCTGCGACCTGGCCATAGAATCCACCATGATTTATCATTCCCCGGAAGTAAAGGAACAGCTGGAACAGCTGGGGATACCGGTTCTGGTGGAGCGTTCCAGTTACGAGAGCCATCCCCTTGGCAGGATGGAGTGGCTGAAATTATATGCCGTGCTGTTGGGCCGGGAGGAACAGGCAGAGCGCTGCTTTGACCACCAGGTAAGACAGCTGTTACCTGTGATAAACCAGGAGAATACCGGGAAGACAGCAGCATTTTTTTATATCAGCAGCAACGGTTATGTCAATGTGAGAAAGTCAGGGGATTATGTGGCTGAAATGATTGCCCTGGCCGGAGGAACCTATGTACCCCAGGGACTTGCAGAAAATGAAAATGCATTGTCCACCATGAACATGCAGATGGAAAGCTTTTATGCCGCTGCCAGGGATGCAGATTACATTATTTACAACAGCACCATAGACGGGGAACTGGACAGCCTGGACCAGCTTTTGGATAAAAGCAGCCTTCTGGCTGATTTTAAGGCTGTGAAGGAGGGAAATGTGTGGTGCACGGAAAAAAGCCTGTTCCAGGAAACCATGGGGCTGGGGGATATGATTCTGGATATCCACCGGATACTGACAGAGAAGGAGCCGGAAGGACTAAGGTATATGCACCGGCTGCGCTAGAGCCTGTCTGAAAACCCATTCCCGCCCGGCAAAGATACATGGCAGTCCCATGGGCTGCCGGAAAAAGGAGTTATGCCAATGCCAAAAGGTACCTACACAAAATACAGTATTTCATTTGCCCTTCTGGCAGCCATGATGTGCTTATTATTTATCTGGAACATTAATTCCGGCAGTGTGCATCTGTCCGTGGAGGAAATCGGTGAGATCCTGCTCAGGAGAACCGGAGAGGACACCTCATACCACATTGTGTGGGATATACGCCTTCCGCGGATTCTTTCAGCTGTGATACTGGGCGGAGCCTTATCCGTATCCGGTTTCCTGCTCCAGACGTTTTTTGCAAATCCCATCGCAGGGCCATTTGTGCTGGGAATTTCATCCGGCGCAAAACTGGTGGTCTCCCTTGTGATGATTGTCCTGCTGGGGAGGGGAATCTCCATCGGCTCAGCCGGGATGATTCTGGCTGCTTTTGCAGGCTCCATGATTTCCATGGGATTTGTTCTGATGATTTCCGGTAAGGTAAAGAAGATGTCCATGCTGGTTATCTGCGGTGTAATGATTAGCTATATCTGTTCCGCCATAACGGATTTTGTGGTGACATTTGCGGATGACGCCAACATTGTCAATCTCCACAACTGGTCCATGGGCAGCTTTTCAGGTACCTCATGGGAGAATGTAAGGGTCATGACAGCAGTGATATTCCTGGCGCTGCTCCTTGTCTTTCTCATGGCAAAGCCCATTGGCGCTTACCAGATGGGAGAGGTATATGCCCAGAACATGGGGGTAAACATCCTGGGGTTCAGGGTGGCCCTGATTCTGCTTTCCAGCATTCTTTCGGCCTGTGTGACCGCATTTGCCGGTCCAATATCCTTTGTGGGCATTGCGGTCCCGCACCTGGTGAAGAGCCTGTTTAAGACGGCAAAGCCCATACTCATGATTCCGGGCTGCTTCCTGGGCGGCGCTGTGTTCTGCCTGTTCTGTGATTTGGCGGCCAGAACGGTTTTTGCGCCCACGGAACTCAGCATCAGCTCCGTGACAGCTGTTTTCGGCGCGCCCATTGTCATCTATATGATGGTGCATAACCGTAAGAACATGCAGTGATTGGGAAGGATGGGGGCAGCAGGAAAATAGAACAGAGGGAGAGACAGAGAGGCGGATATCATGGCAGAAGATTACATTTTGACTGAAAATATGACCGTGGGGTACGGCGGTACACCTCTTATTAGGCAAATCGGGATTCATGTGAGACCGGGCCAGATTGTGACTCTGATTGGTCCAAACGGGGCTGGCAAATCCACCATCCTCCGAAGCGTAATCCGGCAGCTGGGACTGTTGGAAGGGTCCGTATATCTGGATGGCACGCCTATGGAGCAGATGGGGGAGAGGGAAATTGCAAAGCGTATGTCCATTCTGATGACAGAACGGATTCATCCTGAACTTATGACATGTGAGGATGTGGTCAGCACCGGCCGTTACCCGTATACCGGAAGAATGGGCATACTGACCGCAGAAGACAGAAAGAAGGTCAGGGAGGCCATGGAGCTGGTCCATGCATGGGACCTGGCCCGGCGGGATTTTTCAGAGATAAGCGACGGGCAGAAGCAGCGCATCCTTCTGGCGCGGGCTGTGTGCCAGGAACCCAGGGCCATTGTGCTGGACGAACCCACCTCATTCCTGGATATCCGGCATAAGCTGGAGCTTCTGACGATACTTAAGGACCTGGTTCATGAGAAGAAGGTGGCAGTGCTTATGTCCCTGCATGAGTTGGATTTAGCGCAGAAATTATCGGATTATATTGTCTGTGTGAACGGGGAATACATTGAACGGTGCGGCACACCGGAAGAAATCTTTACATCCTCCTATATTACCAGTCTGTACGGAATTACGAAAGGAAGCTATCATGCCGAGCTGGGCTGCCTGGAAATGGAACCGGTCAGGGGAACGCCCCAGGTGTTCGTCATAGGCGGAAACGGAAGCGGAATCCCGGTGTACAGGAAGCTGCAGCGCATGGGAATTCCCTTTGCTGCAGGCATCCTCCACGAAAATGACATAGATTACCCCATTGCCGTGGCATTGGCCGCAAAGGTGATATCGGAAGCTCCCTTTGAGCTGATTCAGGAGGAGACGTATGAGCGGGCGGCTGCGGTTATGGCATCCTGCGGCCAGGTCATCTGCTGTCTGAAGGATTTCGGGACTGTAAATGAGAAGAACCGGAAGCTGGCTGAGCTGGGCAGGGATAAGCTGGTTAAGATGGGGGATGTGCTAATCCACTTTTAACTGCAGCTCCGTCACCTGCTCCTCCACATGCTTAGTGGTATGGACATCAATCCACAGCAGTTCCAGCAGCGGTCCCCGGATGTTCAAGGAATGTTCCCTGGCATAGGCAAGGAGCTGGGGCACATAGGTGCGGGTCTGTCGGAAGTTGCCGCTGTAACAGACCGACAGATAGGAGCCTTCCCCGATGCAGTGCTCCCCGTCCGGATGAAGGATGAACACTGCGTCATACTGCTGGCATCGTCCGTCCATGGCATCGGACAGGCTGATAAAGGAGCCCATCTGGTTGTTGCCTATAATGTACTGACGGTCCGGTCCAAAGGAGACCAGCTGTTTGATGAGAATATCCATTTCTTCGTCCGTCTCGTAGCTCTGCATAATCCGGTGGCAGGGCCGGGACGGCATTTCTTTTAATGTGATGGTACCAAGGGGAAGCATCCTTGCCCGGGAAATGGTTTCCCTGCGGGTGATGATGTTGTCCCTGAGGGATATAAGCCGTTCAATGTGGCGGTCAATCACATCCATTTCCTTCTGGAACAATTCCAGGGAGGAATCAATGCTCCGGTTTTCGATATAAGCCTTTATCTGTTCCATGGAAAACCCCAGTTCCCTCAAATCGCGTATTACATTCAGGCACCACAGGTCCTCGGTTCGGTAAATGCGGTAGCCGTTAAAGGCCCGGCGGGGGACCAGTATGCCCAGCTCCTCATAATAGCGCAGAATATCCGTACTTATGTTGTAAAGGGCTGCAATCTCCCCGATTTTATAAAATGTTGACATGAATTTTCTCCCAAATATGGCAATATTTACTGTTTACCTTGGTATTATACCAAGGTTTATGATGGTAATGCAAGCCGGTTGTAAAGTTGTCATAAAGGAGCTGTATCATGAATTTTGAAGGAATGTCACTGAAGAAAAAGTTCTGGAGGTTTGTATGGCCCTCCGTGGTGGCCCAGTGGATTTTTGCGCTGTATACCATGGTGGACGGGATGTTTGTGGCCAGGGGGGTATCGGAGGTGGCTCTGTCCGCAGTGAATATTGCCTCTCCCTTTGTAAATTTCCTGTTTTCTGTTTCCATCCTGTTTGCCGTGGGCACATCCACGGTGGTGGCCATTTTTCTGGGGCAGGGCAGGCAGCGGGAGGCCAATCAGGCCAACACCCAGAATATGGTGGTGACAGGCGTCCTGTCCCTGCTCATTATGGTCACTGTGTGGCTGTGCCTGGACCCCATTGTAAAGTTCCTGGGAGCCACCCAGAGCACGGCGGAGTATGTGAAGCATTATATTTTGTCCCTTCTGCCCTTTACATGGTGGTTCATCATATCATACACGTTTGAGACACTGGTGAAGACAGACGGATTCCCGCGGTTTGCAGCTGTGGCTGTGGCTTCAGGCGCCCTTATGAACTGTGTGCTGGACTATTTCTTTGTCATGGTGTTTCACTGGGGCATTGCGGGAGCAGGGGCTGCCACGGGACTGTCGCAGATGCTGCCCGTATTCCTGTATCTGAAACATTTCCTGGGGCCAAAGGCCACCATACGGTTTGCCAGACCGGTCTGGGATTCGGGACAGTTTTTCCGGGTGGTAAAGATTGGGCTGTCCTCCGGACTTACGGAGCTGTCGGCAGGTTTCACGGTATTCATGTTCAATCATGCCATACTCCGGTATATCGGCGAACAGGGAGTGGTGAGCTACACAATCATCGCATATGTAAATACCATTGTGGTCATGTCCATGGCGGGAATCGCCCAGGGCATCCAGCCCTTAATCAGCTTTTATTACGGCAGGCAGGAGAGGGATGTCTGCAGCAGGCTTCTTAAGTACTCCCTGACAGCGGCTGTTGGCGTTGCTGGAATTGCCTTTATTGGTTCTATGGCAGGGGCTGACTGGCTGGTGGCCCTCTTTATTTCAGAAAAGCTGGAAGGACTCAGGCTTTACTCGGCGTCTGTATTCAGGATATTCAGCCTGTCATTCCTGGTGCTGGGATTCAACATTGTGGGGGCAGGATATTTTACGGCCATAGAACGGCCGAAGGAGTCATTGGCTATCTCCATGGGCAGAGGCATGATTATTATGACGGCTGCATTAGCAGGCTGTATTGCGGTAATGGGAGGCGTGGGAATCTGGTGGGCGCCTGCTGTATCGGAGCTGTCGTGTCTGGGTATAACTTTGTTTCTGGTATATTTGTATACCAGAAGGGAGATGCGGATGGCAGGGGAGGAACAGGCGGAGACGGTATAGACGGGGAGGGTCTGGCCGGCACATAAAAGACAACGGAACAGGGCTGTGCATGGAGTGATTCATGTCATGGTCCTGTTTGTCTTTGAAATATATGCCGTTAAGGGATGCCATTTACTATGGAAGGACAATGGAGAAACTGGTTGAGTCCAGAGCATTGTACCGCACCGGCCGGATTCAGATTCCAACGCCTGAGTTTTTTGTTTTCTATAATGGTGACAAACACTTTCCGGAAGAGAGAATTCTGAAACTTTCGGATGCATACCTTGAAAAGACCCAATATCCTATGCTAGAATTAAGTGTAAAGGTAATTAATATCAATCTGCCGTCAAACCACCCGATTCTAAAAAAATGCGGGCCTTTGTATGAGTATTCCTGGTTTATCCAGCAGATAAAGAATTATCTGGTACAGGGAAAGAGCCGCGATGAGGCAATTATCAGCGCCATGTCCGACTGTGAGCAGAAGGGGTTTTTGGCGGAGTTTCTGAGAGAACATGGAACGGAGGCGGTGAATATGCTGTTTACGGAGTTCAATATGGAGGACGCCCTGGAAGTCCGTTATGAAGAGGGAAGAAACGAGGGTAGAGCAGAGGGTAGAAACGAGGGAATCAGGGCTTTTATCCTGGATTATTTGGAGGACGGAAAGACGGAGGAACAGACGCTTGAGCGGCTGAAACAAAGGTTTTCCCTGAATCAGGAGGAGGCACAGAAGTATTTTGGCCTTTATAATACCAGGAAAAACCACAGCAATTAGTGCAGTCCCGGATTAGCCCAGGACAGGCCGTGCGCTGTACACTCAGCGTCAGGGCCTTTTTTCCATCCCCCGGATGTGAAGTATAATAGGGTGAATTAAATAATTGCCCTTTGCCTCCGGATATGGTACCATGTCATGGTATAAGAACAGAAAGAGGAACGCAAAATGGGAAAACTGTATGGAATTGGCGTAGGACCGGGGGACCCGGAACTGCTTACATTGAAAGCATACCGCGTTTTAAACGAGGCGGATGTGATTTTTTGCCCTGAAAAGGAAACTGGAGCAGGCAGCTTTGCTTTTGATATCATAAAAGGACTTTTGAAGAACACAGAGGCGGAAATCGTAAATTTAGTATATCCAATGCATTATCACGGCATGAAGCTGCGTGAAATGTGGGAGCAGAATGCAGGATGCATCGCAGAGCATTTAAACGGGGAGCGTACCGGTGCCTTTATTACGCTGGGGGACCCGGCGGTTTACAGCACATTTATGTATACGCTGCCTTACATAGAGGCAGCAGGCGTGGAGGTAGAGGTGGTGCCCGGCATTACATCCTTCTGCGCAGTGGCAGACTCCATGAAAATGCCTCTGGTAGCCTGGAATGAAGATTTGGTTGTGGCGCCCGTGCGTAAAAACAGCAGTGAAGATTTGGGAAGGGTGCTCAGGGAACACGACAATGTGGTTCTGATGAAGCCCTCCACTGACCCGGAAGCCCTGCTGCAGGCCCTGGAGGAGAACCACCTGGAGGATAGGTTTGTGCTGATTACCAAGACCGGCACAGGTGAAGAGCGTCTGGTGACTGATTTTGAGGAGCTGAAACATTATGATATCCCCTATCTGTCCACAGTCATTATCAAAAAGCAGGGGAGGCAGTAATGATTCTATGTAAAGACCTGCATAAGCGTTTCGGAGATGTGGAAGCGGTGAAGGGTGTCACCATGGAGATACCTGATGGAATGTTTTTGGGCCTGCTGGGACCAAATGGGGCAGGAAAGACAACATTAATGCGGATGATGACAGGATTGCTGATGCCGGATACCGGCACCGTGTCCTTTGACGGACAGGTCATGGACCGGAATGCTGTGGCTGTAAAGCAGGCCATTGGTGTGACCAGCCAGCACGTCAACCTGGACAAGGAATTGACGGTTGAAGAAAATATGGAATTTGCAGGCCGCCTTTACCGGATGGGAAAGGCGGATATTGCTGTTTCCACAGACCGTCTCCTCACATTCCTCGGACTGGACAGTGTGCGGAAACGGGTGACCCAGAACCTGTCCGGAGGGATGAAGCGCAAGCTGATGATTGCAAAGTCCCTGATTCACAACCCCAGATACTTATTTCTGGATGAGCCAACCGTAGGCATTGACCCCAATGCCCGCCGGGATATATGGGATTTTCTGCGCATGCAGCACAAGGAGGGAAAGACCATACTTCTGACCACCCATTATATTGAAGAGGCCCAGCATCTTTGTGATTATGTGATGCTGATTGACGGAGGAACGATATTTAAGGAGGATACGCCGGAAGGACTGATTGATGAAATCGGACCCTTTAAGGTGGAATATGACGGAGGTGACAGGATGAAGGCTGAGTTTTTCAGGGACCTGGCTGCTGCCAAGTCCAGGTCTGCCGAGATTGACGCACTGTGCAGCGTACTGCCGTCCACCCTGGAGGATGTATTCTTCCACTATACCAGTAAGGGGGTGGGAGGATGGAAATAACCACGATTTTGTGGCGGGAATGGCTGTTCCTTAAACGGCGGTTCTGGCGGGTCACGTTTTCCCAGATGGTATCTCCGCTGCTGTATTTCGTGACCTTTGGAATGGGGCTGGGAAGGGTGATGGAGATGGACGGAAGACCCTATCTCTATTATCTGATACCGGGACTTTTAGCCATGACAACCATGCGGAACAGCTACACTTCCGTTTCAACCCGCATCAGTGTCATGCGCCTCCACGAGAAGAGCTTTGAGTGCTATCTGTATTCGCCCACCCGGATGTATCTGCTGGCAATGGGCCATATCTTTGCAGGAGCCCTCCGCGGTATGTATTCCGGTGTATTCATCGTTCTGCTGGGAATCGTGTCAGGGGCCAGGCTGTCCATGAACGGCTGGCTGCTGACAGCAGTCATACTGAATTCGCTGATTTTTTCAGCCCTGGGTTTTCTGGCAGCCATGATGATGGAAAGCCATTATGACATGAATAATTTTACAAATATTGTAATAACCCCCATGTCATTTTTATGCGGCACCTTTTTTTCGCTGGACGGCATACCGGAAGCCCTGAAGTGGGTTGTGAATATCATGCCGCTGACCCATACCACGCGGCTTATTCGGGAAATTTCTTTTGGAGGCAGCGTCAGCTGGCTGTCCATGGCAGCAGCGTGCCTGTTTGCAGCGGCCCTTACCGGGTGCTGCGTGTGGGCATGTTACCGGGAAGCAAAAGCATAAAAACAGGGATTATGGAAAGAACTATAATACTGAGGAAAATAGATTGAAAATGAAAAAGAATGAACATGTGATAAAAGAAGTATTTCCCGGCTCCATTGCAAAAGAGATGGAAATCGAACCGGGTGATATACTTCTTTCAATCAATAATGAAGAGATTGAGGATGTATTTGACTACAGGTATTTGATTAAGGATGAGTATATTGAGGTAGTCATAAGAAAACCGGACGGGGAAGAGTGGCTGTTGGAAATCGACAAGGATTATGACGATGACCTGGGGGTGGAGTTTGAAAACGGCCTGATGAGCGATTACCGTTCATGCAGCAACAAGTGCATATTTTGTTTTATTGACCAGATGCCGCCGGGGATGCGGGAAACCTTATATTTTAAGGACGATGATTCCAGGCTTTCTTTCCTGCAGGGAAATTACATCACCCTGACCAACATGAAGGAAAGAGACATAGAGAGAATCATCCGGATGCAGCTGGCTCCTATTAATATATCCGTGCAGACCACCAATCCGCAGCTGCGGTGTAAAATGCTCCACAACCGATTTGCAGGCGATAAGCTTAAGTATCTGCAGATGCTCTATGACGGTCATGTGGAAATGAACGGACAGGTGGTCTGCTGTAAGAATGTAAATGACGGGGCGGAGCTGGAGAGGACCATCAATGATTTGTCTAAATATCTGCCCTTCTTAAGAAGCGTATCCGTGGTTCCGGCAGGAATCACAAAATTCAGGGAGGGGCTGTTCCCCATTGAGTTATATACCAGGGAAGAGGCCGGCGCTGTTATTGACCTGGTGGAAAGCCGCCAGCAGGAATTTTATGACCAATACGGACTTCATTTCATTCATGCAAGTGATGAGTGGTACATTACGGCAGGCAGGGATTTTCCGGAGGAGGAGCGCTATGACGGTTATATCCAGCTGGAAAATGGAGTGGGAATGATGCGTATGTTCATCAATGAATTCAACGAGGCCCTGGAAGCAGTTATCAATGGCAGGGAGTATGAAAGGCTGAAAAAGACAGTCACAAGGAAGCTGACCATTGCAACGGGGAAGCTGACCTATTCCACCATTTGTGACTTTGCGGGAAAGCTGATGGACGCATTTCCGCATCTGACCATTCATGTGTACTTTATACGGAATGATTTCTTTGGGGAGACCATAACGGTATCCGGTCTTATAACGGGACAGGACCTGATAGGACAGTTAAAGGAGCGTCAGGATGCAGGGGAGGATTTGGGTGAAGTACTGCAGATTCCATCCAATATGCTGCGCATGGGCGAACAGGTGTTTTTAGATGACCTGACGGTCCAGGATGTGGAACGGGAGCTGGGAATGAAGGTGGTGGCCGTGGAATCAGGGGGCAGGGAGTTCATTGACGCTGTCCTGGATTCGGAATACAGAATGGAACGCACAAACGATAATTTTGTCTATATACAGGCCTATGACCGGAGTAAGGGAAAATAGAGCTGCAGCATATGGATGTATTGAAAAAGAGAGACGCCTTGGAGAAGCAGAGGCAGGAACAGGGAGAGTGATATAGTTTTAAACTATAGAAGCCTATAAAAATTACAAATTATGCCTTCTTTTTGATTTGTGCTATGATTACTGCAATCAGAAATCATGACAAAGACTTAAAAGAAGGGAACAGATATACATGAAGACATCATCACTGTTTAACCATAAGACAGTACTGTCCCTGGAGGTATTTCCTCCTAAGAGGACAGCGCCCATTGATACGATTTACCGGACATTAGATGAACTTAAGGGAATCACCCCTGATTTCATCAGCGTCACATACGGGGCAGGGGGCAGCGAGAACAGCCAGGCAACGCTTAAGATAGCGTCTTTCATTAAGCGTGAATACGGCATAGAGAGCGTGGCCCACATTCCATGCCTGAACCTGACCAGGGAAGACGTTCTGCTGATTCTGGGACAGCTGAAGGAACAGAACATAGAAAATATCCTGGCCCTGCGGGGGGACCGTATTCCTGACAGGATACCGGCAGGAGATTTTAAGTACGCTGCGGATTTGGTGGAATTCATAAAAATGCAAGGGGATTTTAACATAATCGGCGCCTGTTATCCGGAGGGACATCAGGAATCAGGCGGTCTGGTAAGGGATATGAAATACCTGAAAGACAAGGTGGATGCGGGCGTCAGCCAGCTTATTACCCAGCTTTTCTTTGACAACGAGTATTTTTACCGTTTCCGGGAGCGGATGGACCTGGTAGGCATCCATGTCCCGGCGGAGGCGGGAATCATGCCGGTGGTCAACAAAAAGCAGATAGAACGCATGGTATCCCTGTGCGGCGTAAAACTGCCGAAGAAGTTCATTTCCATGATGGAACGGTACGGGGATAATCCTGTTGCCATGCGGGATGCGGGAATCGCCTACGCGGTGGACCAGATTGTGGACCTGGCAGCCCATGGCGTGGATGGAATCCACCTGTATACCATGAATAATCCCTATATTGCAAACCGGATTTACGAATCCGTATTCCGGCTGATGGCGTCTTAGAGCGCCTTTGGAAAATGGGTATTTAAGCCTCTAGGTCTGCGGGCCAATGAGCCGGCTTAACTCTTCCAGATAGTTCTCTGCAAAACGGCTGAGATGGAGTCTGGGGTCTGCAATCCATCCAATGAGCATGTTTTCTTCTGTTTCCAGCGGAACCGCCATGATGGAGTCGCCGTTCAGGTTGCGGTTTAAAATGCCGCTGCATATGGTATATCCATTCAGTCCAATGAGAAGATTGAACAGGGTGGCCCTGTCGCTGACATAAATTACTTTCTTTCTTGGAATGGTGCTGAGTATTTCCTCTGAGAAATAAAAGGAATTTTTTTCTCCCTGCTCAAAGGCCAGAAAGGGGTAATCCTCCAGGTCCTCTATGGTTACGCTTTTTCTGCCTGACAAGGGATGGGTTACGCTGATGAATACATGGGGACTGGCCCGGAACAGGGGATGGAATACAAGACAGCTTTCCTTAAACAGTTTTTCCAGCACCTTCCGGTTAAAATCATTGATATAAAGAATGCCCAGCTCACTGCGGTAATTCTTTACATCATCAATAATCTCATAGGTGCGGGTCTCCCTCAGCGTGAATTCATATTCGTCGGTGTTCTGCCTGGATACCAGGTTGGCAAAGGCATTGACGGCAAAGGCGTAGTGCTGGGTGGATATGGAACAGATGCGCTTTACCGGCTTTTTGTTGGTATAGTGCTGTTCCAGCAGCTCGGCCTGCTCCAGTACCTGCCTGGCATAGGAAAGGAATTCTGTTCCCTGGGAGGAAAGGGCAATGCCTTTGGAGCTGCGGTTAAAGATGGATATGCCCATTTCCTTTTCCAGTTCCCTGACTGCATTTGAAAGGCTGGGCTGGGTGATGAAAAGCTGCTTTGCCGCCTCGGAAATAGAGCCGCAGTTTACGATGGTTACAATATAGCGCAGTTGCTGCAGTGTCATGACAAATACCTCCATTGCATTTGATGCATGGAGGTATTTTAGCACGGAATGATATAGTTTAAAACTATGTCTGTTCATGTTTTGATGATTTTTTATGATTTCCGCCGGTCATATGACGGATGATTGCGGAACAGGTGCCGTGAAGAACCACCAGGGTCAGGCAGACGGCTGTCAGCAGGAGCGCATAGTCTGTGAAGGTTCCTGGACTGTTTCTGTATGCTCTGTTAAGAAACGGTATCCCCAAAACAAGGGAGAAATACCAGAATGAAGGGACTGCCCATCCGCCCAGGGCCTTCATGGGGGAAATTCCGGACCGGGTCCGGCTGTTCCAGCAGCGGGATGTTCCGGGGCTGTTCCTGCAGCGGGATGTTCCGGAAACAGAAGAGCATCTCCGGGAGGCATACTCCCCCAGCTGACATATGGCAAACAGGGCGGTAAAGTAAACAGCAGCCCCAATAATGGTATGAAGCCGTTCCGGCGTGAGCCATATGCTCCAGGCGTGAGCCATGCCTGAACCGGCTGTGCCCGGACCGGCCGTACCTGAGCCAGCCATGCCAGCCCCCGGTGTCCCGCTGCCGGTCATTCCCAGATATATGGGGATGAAGATGGAGAACAGGATTCGGAAGCCGTTGACAAAGATGGTCAGCAGATACGAAGCCAGGGCGCTTAAGGCCATCCATCCCAATTTACCCTTCATGGTCCTCATCCGGTGGATATAAGAGAAAACCAGGGCAGCCGCGGAAATCATCAGGAACCGGACGCCTGAGCAGGAGGCGGCTATGATGAAACGGTAGGAATGGCTGACATAGCCTGCCTGGGGGACCTTTATGAAGGAAATTCCGCTTAAGGCGCTGACCCACCAGGCAGTGGGGGACAGAATCCATGAAAGGCTGCCGCAGTCCATGCGGCTGTAATAATATTTCATTCCCAGCAGGAAGGCGGCTCCCGCAAGATAGAAGGGGATAGTTTGCCGGATAAAGGATTTTGCGCTGCGGATATCCACTTTTTATGCCTCCTCCGTCTGCTTCTTTTTCCTGTTGGCGCTGTTTCGCCGGATACAGCCGGCTGCCATTATGACTCCCGCAGCACACAGAAGTATCAGGGTTCCGGGTTCTGAGCCAATGGTATATCCGGTTCCCACGGCAAAATCAGACACATGCTTCGGCAGCGGAAGGGGCTGGTTCACATCCGCGGCAGAACCCTCCTGGTTGCGGACTGTTTCAGTGACCGCGATGAAGGAGGTGTAGGGTGTCATCATGCTGTAGTCCAGTCCCAGCTGTGTGACGGTTTTTTTGACCATGGCCTGCCTGATTATATCCTGGGTATCCTCCCGTGTACCGTAATCCGTAAGACGCTCTGCCTTTGTCCTGGCCCACAGATAGGATATGGCATGATTGTCTGTTCCGGCCTCTGTCCGGTCCACCGGTATTTCCTGTATGTAATCCTGATTTCCGGTTTTGCCGGTTATCCGTATGGTGCCGGAAGGCTGGCCCCGCCATTTTCCAAACAGGACAATGGGCTTTTGGGCAAACAGGGTGGGAAGGATGTCCGGCTCTACATCGTAAACATCAAAACCATCAAAGGAAACCTTTATGCCGGTCATGACCGGGGACTGGATATAGGTGCGGAAATCACTGGCAGTGCCTGAGGCCTGTTCCGGCTCCGTTACAACAAAGGCTTCCCCGGAGCCGGCTTTTGCGATTCCGTCAATTAAATAGCGGTTGACGGAGGTGCCGATTCCAAAGGAGAAGAAATCCGCAGTTTTAAGGTTCTTATTTATTATTTTGAAAATGGACGCCTCATCGGACATATAGCCGTCTGTGATGGTGACAATGCTTCTGGCCATCTGCGGGTCCTTTGGCAGGGAAACCGCCTGTTCGAGGGCCGGGGCCAGCTCCGTGCCGCCGCCTCCGTCCTGGCGCTCAATCAGGTCAATGGCCATCTGGATGTTTTCCATGGTGGCAGGTACAGATGCTTGGGCCATGGAGATGGCTGTGTCTGAAAACAGTATCAGGTTAAACCGGTCTGAATCCCTGAGATTTCCCACCAGGTCCCGTATAAGCTCCTTTGCAGTGTCAAGAGGATACCCGAACATGGAGCCTGACACATCCAGCACAAATATGTATTCACGGGGCGGAATCTCCTCCGCCCTGACACGCTCCGGAGGCTGTACCATCAGCATAAAGAAGTTCTCCTTTTCCCCTGTGTCCAGCATGAGTCCGCAGTTTATATCCTGCCCGGTAAGTCTGTAATCCAGGATGAAGTCCCGGTCCCCTGCAAATTCTCCGGAATCAGATAGGGTCACATGGGCAGCGGATTCGCTTTCTTTTTCCACCTTGATTTTATGGGAACTGCTGGTCAGACTGGAAATGGGAACGCCTGTGGAGAGGTTGACGGCAATATCATAGGTTCCCTGAGGGGCGGTTCCTTCCTCCAGGTAAGGACTTGCCACCCACTCATCCTGCCCGCTGTTTTCCGGCGAAGGACTGGCATATCTGGGTCCGGTTACGGTGGGGAATACAAACTGGTAAACCCCGTCCCGGGAGGATATCAGTTCGGTGTAGTGCAGTTCAATGCGCACCGTATCCCCGGGCATCACATTGGCCACATTCATGGTAAATACATTGGGACGCTGCTGTTCCAGCAGAGAGGCGCTTTTTCCTTCGCTTTTAGCTTCCTCGAATTCTGTTTTGGCCTCTTCCTTTTCCCTGATTTTTGCCGTGATTACCTCGTCCCCGATTTCCATTTTCATACCATGGACCGTGACCCTGGCGGATGCCGGGAACACGTAGCTGGCGTTGATTGGATTTTGTCCTTCGTTGGTATAGGTCTGGGTGACATAGGTTTCGGCAATGACGCCGTTTATTGTGGTGGACACACTTGTGTCTTTCAGGGGGAACTGTTCCGCCGTCCCTCCGGTGTCCTGTATAAAGAAATAGGGGGCAAGAGTCTTGTCCGCCGCATCCCCCTCCGGTTCCCCGCCGTAGACCGCAGCAGGGGACAGGGTCAGCATAAGCAGGGTCAGACATACACAGAGCCATGTTTTCTTCCGTTTCATTGTTTACACCTCGTTTGTTATTTGTAGGAGTTTCCTTACTGTCCAGATTACAATGGACAGGCATCAAAAAGGCATCAAAGATGCATCAAATTTGCATCATATGAAAAAATTTTACAGCCGTTCAGGCAAGATGAAAAGGCCGGAGGAGAATTCTGACCGTAAAGAGGAAATCCATTGACATTCTGTATTTTTAGTTATAAAATAAGTACCGGGAATGAAGTTCTCCCTTAGTCTGACTAGAACCGCTTATAAAGCTGATGACTTCTGCATTATGTATTAACGCAGAAATTATCGGCTTTTTCTGCGTTTGTAAGGAGGAAAAGAATATGCTGATTAGTATTGCTTACATATTGATGCTGGGAATGTTTCTGGGCTGGGTGTGCAGGAAACTGCGGCTGCCCGGCCTTATGGGTATGATTTTTACGGGGATTCTTCTGGGACCCTATGCATTTAACCTGATTGATGTGTCCATTCTGAACATATCGTCGGAGCTGAGGCGGATTGCCCTCATTATCATATTGATGCGGGCAGGGCTTTCCCTGGATGTAAATGACTTAAAGAAGGTGGGAAGGCCGGCCGTGCTCATGTGTTTTCTCCCTGCCTGCTTTGAAATATTGGGAATGGTCATACTGGCGCCGAAATTGCTGGGGATGCCGGTGCTTGACGCCGCCATTATGGGAGCTGTGGTTGGGGCGGTTTCGCCGGCTGTCATTGTTCCCAAGATGTTAAAATTGATTGAAGAAGGATACGGTACGGATAAGGGAATTCCGCAGTTGATTTTGGCGGGAGCTTCCGTGGACGATGTGTTTGTGATTGTCATGTTCACGGCCTTTACTGGTCTTGCCCAGGGTGGAGCGGTGTCGCCCATGAGCTTTGTAAAGATACCTGTGTCCATTCTGGTTGGAGGCCTTGTGGGACTGGAGGCCGGATGGGGTCTGGCTGTATACTTTAAGAGAGTTCATATCCGGGATACGGTGAAGGTTATCATCCTGCTGTGCGTGGCCTTTATTCTGGTGACGCTGGAGGACAGGTATTCGGACATCGTGCCGTTTTCAGCTTTGATTTCAGTCATGGGAATCGGAATCGCCCTGCAGAAGAAACGGGAGGAAGCAGCCCGCCGGCTATCCGTTAAGTTCAATAAGGTGTGGGTCTGCGCTGAAATCCTGCTCTTTGTTCTGGTGGGGGCAACTGTGAATATCCGATATGCATGGTCGGCCGGTTTACCGGCTGTCTTACTTATTTTCGGCGTGTTGGTGTTCCGGATGGCCGGTGTGTTCTGCTGTCTGGTCAGGACAAAGCTGGATGTGAGGGAACGGGTATTCTGCATGATAGGGTATATGCCTAAGGCTACGGTGCAGGCCGCCATAGGCGGAATGCCTCTGGCCATGGGTCTGGCCTGCGGGGATATGGTGCTGACGGTTGCAGTGCTGGCCATCCTGATTACAGCACCCTTGGGAGCCTTTTTGATTGACCTGACCTATAAGCGTCTTTTGCAGAACAGCTAAGGGACTGTCCGGCCAGCTGCTGTTTGCTGGAATGAAAAGCCCAGGTCCAGAAGCATTCGGTCCTGGCCGTATCCTGCCGTAAATGTGGCGCCCTGGGGCCTGCCCTTGTCATTGAGGCCCAAGGGAACGGTCAGCTCCGGGTATCCTGCCGCGCACACGATATCGGAAGCCGAGGTATTGAGAAATGCAATGGAGTCCAAATCATAGGACTCCATCAGGGTATCCAGCTCCTGACGGGCTTTTTGGATGGAGTCATGGATTGGAGAATAATCAGGGACCGTAATCGCTTCAGCTGCTTCCAGATGGTCCTGTCCGTAACGCATCCTTCGTATGGGGGCCTGCCGGTTATAGTCCAGCAGGTCCCCCAGTTTTGTTATGGGGAGCTGGTTTTGTTCTGCAAAATGCTGGAATTCCTGTTTAAAGGTCAGGTGAATGACAGTTTGGACCCGGACTCCATGGCCCTCCAGCGGGATTTCCGTCACATGGGCCCCGGCGGATATAAGGATGTCCCTGAGCCGGGATATCATGGCAGGGTCATTGTAGGCGTATACTGCCAGACCAATGCCGGCACCTTTTAAAGCGTCCGGATTCAGGTTTGCCGCGGGATTGGAAGCCGCGGTGCCGGGCAGGCCCAGAAGGGCGTCATAGGACAGGGCTGCATCCTGTACTGTTTTGGCAATGGGCCCCGGGGTGTCCAGAGCATGGATTAACGGCATGATTCCTTCCGCGGATATCCGGTCACGGGAGGGCTTAAAGCCGACCACGGAGCTGGCGGCCGCAGGGCCGGCGATGGAGCCGGCTGTCTCCGTGCCAATGGACACCGGCACCAGGTTGGCAGTGACCGAAACCGCGCTGCCGCTGCTGGAGCCGGAAGGGGAAATCTTCAGGGGACCGTAGGGATTGACGGTCTGGCCCTTGTTACCGCTGTATCCGGCGGGCATGATACTTGACATATAATTGGCGAATTCCGATAAATTATTTTTACCCAGGATAACAGCGCCCTGCTCCCGCAGGGTGCGGACCAGAGGGGCATCCTGGGCAGGAATATAGTCTGAGTAGGCCTCGGCCCCAAAGCTGGTGGGTATGTTCCTGGTATTGATATTATCCTTGAACATGACAGGAATTCCAAAGAGAGGGGAGGGAGGGCGGAAGTCTGCGGTATCCTGCTGCCCGGTTGAATCCTGCTGCCGTCCTGATGCGCCCGGCTGTTTCCGGATGGCATCGCATGTCCGGGCCTGCTCCATGGCATCCGGCGCTATCTCCGCAACCGAGTTATAACCGTGTCTGCACTGGTCCAGCTTTTTAATGCGGTACAGGCAGAGGGCGGTCAGTTCCTCATAGGTCAGCTCACTGTCCATGACGGACTGCTGCAGCTCATCCAGGCTTTTTTCCAGTACATACTGTTCTTTTTCTGCCTCCAGGCGTTCCATGTCCATACCTTCCAGCTGCCGGTCAATGGAGGTTAGTAAATCTTCATTGTCCCAGCTAATCCATTCTTCTCCGGGCGGGACCATGTTCCTGAAATACAGGACCATGGCTGAGAGCAGAAGGAGCAGGATTAGGGAAAAGGCCAGGATTTTCTTATATGTTCTATTCATAATATGAGTTCTCCGTATTTTTAATTGAAATCCGCTGTTCGTTTGAACTGATAAGAATAGGATGTCCGTATCTTATTGATTTTATCTATCCGCGCTGTTTTTGGAAGAAAGGTGAATACTGCCATTGTGGAGATTAGGACAGCATGGTAAAATGAGAAAGGACCGGTCCGGTTCCGTAGGGACCGGGGCCTGAGGAAACCGACGGCTGAAATTCACCGGAGGAAACCGACGGAGGAAAATACCCGGCTGAAATCACCCGGCGGGCATGGATGCCGTACGGAAAATGACGGCACAGAACAGGGATAATACTGATAAGTTTAAGTGAATTCCGTTGGAACTATACCTGGAGTTAGCAGGAAAGGGGAAGGGAAATGAAGGATTTGAAGAAAATATGTAAAATAGCCGTTATTCAGGCTGCGCCTGTTATGTTTGACAAGGATGCATGTACACAGAAGGCGGAACAACTGATTCAGGAGGCGTCCCAGGGGGGAGCAGAGCTCATTGTGTTTCCGGAACTGTTTATACCGGGATACCCTTACGGCATGACATTTGGGTTTTGCGTGGGAAGCCGCAGCGGGGAGGGCCGGAAGGACTGGAAAATGTACATGGACAACTCCATCCTGGTTCCCGGAAAGGAGACAGAGAAAATCGGCCTGGCTGCCCGGAAAGCAGGGGCTTATGTCAGCATCGGTGTCTCTGAACGGGACGGTGTGACGGGAACCCTTTACAATACAAACCTGTTCTTCTCTCCCCGGGGAGAATTGATTTGCGTGCACCGCAAATTAAAGCCCACCGGGGCTGAACGGGTGGTATGGGGCGATGCGGACAGGGGATATTTTCCGGTTGCGGAAACGCCCTGGGGTGTGATGGGAAGCCTGATTTGCTGGGAAAGCTATATGCCGCTGGCCAGGGCGGCCCTGTATGAGAAGGGAGTGGCCCTGTACATATCCCCTAATACCAATGACAATCCGGAGTGGCAGTCCACCATTCAGCACATTGCCCTGGAGGGGAGATGCTACTTCATCAACTGCGATATGTATTTTACCAGGGATATGTATCCGGAGGGCCTGCACTGCAGGGATGAGATTGACAGACTGCCGGATACTGTGTGCAGGGGAGGCAGCTGCATCGTGGACCCATATGGTCACTATGTGACAGAGCCGGTGTGGGATAAGGAGGCCATAATCTATGCGGACCTGGAGACGGACCGGGTATGTGCCAGCCGTATGGAGTTTGATGTCTGCGGACATTACTCCCGTCCGGATGTGCTGAGGCTTCAGATTGACGACAGATAATCCATAGGAAAGCAGGTTGACGGGCGTGAAGATAAAATCAGATACAGAGCTGCATCAGCGCTTGGAGGAAGTGAAGAAACTGGCCAGCCGTATGATGCACATGCACTATTGCGAGCACGATACAGAGGGAATCATTTCCTGTTTTTCAGACCGGTTTTCCTGGATGGGGGCAGGGGAACAGGAGTATCTGTCCGGCAGACAGGCCTGTGTGGAACGGTTCCGGAAGTTTGGTAAAACCATTCCCGACTGTAATATCCGGGATGAGGAATACGATGCCTTCTGCCCCATGGAGGGCATATATGTTGTCATGGGACGGATGTGGATAGCCACGGACCCCAGCACCCGGATGTACCTGAAAGTACATCAGAGGGTGACCTTTGTGTTTCAGGATACAGAGGAGGGGATTATGTGTTCCCATATCCATTGTTCCAATCCTTATCAGGAAATGCTGGACGGGGAGAGCTTTCCGGAAAAAATCGGCAGGCAGTCCTATGAGTACGTCCAGGAGCGCTTAAACGCCCTGGAGGAAGAGACAAAACAGCAGAACCGGCAGCTGGAAGTAATCATGTCCTCCATTGCAGGGGGTCTGAAAATAAGCAATGACGATGACACCTATTCCTTTGCCTATGTCAGCAGGGAGGCGGCGGCCCTGTTTGGGTATACCGTGGAAGAATTTATGGAAGCAACCGGCGGGACGGCAGTGGGAAATGTGTATCCGCCCGACCTTCCGGGCGCCCTGGCTGACTGTGCGGAGGCGTTCAGGGACGGAAACCTTACCTACTCCACCCGTTACAGGGTACGCTGCAAGGACGGAAGTCTTAAGTGGGTCATTGACAGCGGCAAGAAGGCCCAGGATGCGGACGGGAACTGGATGGTCAACAGCCTGTACCTGGATGTGACCAGGTCTGAGGAGGACGCCCAGCGTCTGAGGGAACAGACCCAGCTGCTGGCCAGTATTTACGATACGGTTCCATGCGGCATCATCCGCTTTGTCAGGGACATACAGGGCGGATTCCGTCTTGTTTCCATCAATAAGGCCGTATTGTCGCTGATGGATTACCAGGATATGGAGGAGGGTTTTAAGGACTGGCGCGACGGCGTACTGGGTGCTGTGCTGGCAGAGGACCGCCCGATATTGCAGGAGGCATACCGCAGGCTGAAGGAGGTTGGCGACCGGCAGGACCAGGAATACAGGGTAAGATGGAAGGACGGAAGCCTTCACTGGCTGGAGGGGACCAGTATGATTGTGGGGGTCACTCCACAGGGAGAGGACATCCTGCAGCGCACAGCGGTGGACATCACCCAGCGCAGGATTCTCCAGGAACAGTTAGGGCGGGAACAGGAGATGTACCGTGTTTCCATGGAGGTGAGCTCCGCTGTCATGTTTGAATACCGCATGGATGAGGATGTGTTCATCAGCTACGAACCCAGGACAGGACAGGGAGTGCTCCGCAACGAACTCCCCAATTATTCCAGGATACTGCTGGAACAGCAGGTGGTCCATCCGGACGATGTGCCTACGGTCATTGACAATATCTGCAACGGCCGCTCAGAGGTTTTTGAGGTGCGCTGTTCTGTTCCCGGCGGCCCGCCCGGAAAATTTATCTGGTACAGGGTTAACAGCAGGCTGATTATGGAGGAAGGGAAACCCAGCCGGGTGGTGGGAGCGCTCCACAATATACATTCCATGAAATCAAAGCTCTCAGAGAACAGCGAACGCCTCTATATGAGCCAGTCAGCTCTTCAGGCCATCAATGGCGTGTATGTCAGCATATTCTATGTAAACCTGTCCCAGGACAGCTATTACGCTGTAAGGCTGCCGGAAGCCAGCAAAGGAGCGGGGCTGCCGAGAAACGGGGCCTATTCCTCCGTTCTTCGCAGTTATATCCTTTCGGATGTGGACCCGGCAGACAGGAACCGGGTGGGTTCCATATGCAGCCTGGACTGGCTGCTGGGGGAGCTGTCCGGAGGAAACGAACATATTGAGGTGGAGTTCAGGCACTGCCGCTCTCCGCTGTGGCTGCGGATGGAGGTCCACATGGCTGCCGCGGAGGAGGGAAGGCCAAAGACAGCCATCATCGCCCTTCGCAATATCAGCGCCGAGAAACAGCGGGAGTTGGAGTATTATGAGGAGGAGAAAAAGGCAAAGCATGCCCTGGAGGAAGCATATGATTCCCTGAACCGGGCCAACCAGGCAAAGTCGGATTTTCTCTCCAGGATGAGCCACGACATACGTACGCCCATGAATGCAATTATGGGCATGACGGCCATAGCTAGGAGCAGTCTGTCCAACCGTGATAAGGTGGAGGACTGTCTGTCCAAAATCAGCCTTTCAGGCAGTCATCTTCTGGATTTAATCAATAAGGTGCTGGACATGTCAAAAATAGAATCCGGAAATGCAGGGCTGAGCGAGGATGCTTTCTGCCTGAAGGATTTGGTGGAGGAGGTGTCCCAAATCATCAAACCGGATATGGACAGCAGGAAGCAGGAGCTGTCCATTGACATAAAGGAGATGGCCCACCATGCCGTATACGGGGATGCGGTCCGGGTCAAACAGATACTCATCAACCTGCTGTCCAACGCAGTAAAGTATACTCCTGACAGGGGCCGTATATCTGTATCCCTGGAAGAAAAGCTTTCCAGTGAAAGCGGGGTGGGATGCTTTGAGTTTGTGGTGGAGGACAACGGCATCGGCATGACGCCGGAATTCCTGGAAAAGCTGTTCATGCCCTTTGAACGGGCCGAAGATTCCAGGGTCAGCCAGGTCCAGGGAACCGGGCTGGGACTGGCTATTACCAGGAATCTGGTGCAGATGATGAACGGCACCATCCGTGTGGAGAGCCGGTTAAACAGGGGGACCCGGTTCATTGCCACCATATTCCTGAAGCTGGCTCAGGAGGAGACAGGAGAGGGTGCCCCGGACAGCGGCAATGAAGAGGCCCCGGCCCCATTTCCGCCCGGGACCCGGGTGCTGCTGGCGGAGGACAATGAGCTGAACCGTGAAATCGTGGTGGAGCTTCTGGCCATGTTTGGAATTACAGCTGTGTGCGCGGTCAACGGTCAGGAGGCAGTGGAACGGTTTAAGGCGGACCCGCCCGGAACCTATTCCCTTATCCTTATGGATATCCAGATGCCTGTGATGGACGGATACACGGCAGCCAGCGCCATCCGCAGCCTGGGCAGGACAGGACAGCGCCCTGACGGGGCGGGGATTCCTATTATTGCCCTTACAGCCAATGCTTTTGCCGACGATGCTTACCGGGCCAGACAGGCAGGAATGGATGAGCACGTGACAAAGCCACTGGAAATCAACCGGCTGCTGGAAATCATGCACCGGTACCTGGATGGGCCTGACAGGAACCCGCCGGATTAAAAGTTCGTTAAAGAATGGGCCGTCCTCTTGTGTAATCCGTGCTTTTCCCATATAATAGGCCGTAAACAGAATTACATGAGGAGAGGACGGATTCCATGGACGATGAATTCGGTGACACTGTCCCGAAGAATAAATATCTGATACAATTTACCGCATGAGTGGGTTGAGGCATGGCTTGCGCACATTTGGGTGCAGGCCGTGTCTTTTTGTTTTTCGGAGGAATACCGGTAAACGGGGCGTTGTCCATGGATGTTTTGTCCGTCCGGACAGAAAGGAATAAAACATGAAGACGGAAGCAAGAAAATCATTTATCATCAACTGCATGTATTTTACAATCCTGCTGCTGGCAGCCTTTGTACTGCTGAAAATTGGGCTGCCCATGGTGGCTCCCTTTGTCACTGCGTTCGTGATTGCATATCTGTTGAGGAGGCCAATCTGCTTTGCAGCAGGCCGTCTGCACATGAACAGGAAGGTTACGGCCATTCTTACGGTGCTCCTGTTCTACAGCGGGGCAGGCCTGCTGTTCACCCTTCTCTGCGTCAAGATGTTCTCAAACGGGAAACTGCTGGTGGCGGGACTGCCGTCATTCTATGCCAATCATGTGGAACCGGTATTTACCGGAATCTTCAGCGGCATAGAACAGTCCCTCCTGCGCATGGACCCTTCCCTGCTTGGGACCTTGGAAGAGCTGGAGGGCCATCTTGTACAGTCCGCCGGACAGATGGTATCCGGCATCTCCATGGGGGTCATGGCATGGCTCTCCGGTTTTGCCTCGTCCTTACCCGGCATGTTTATCAATCTGCTGCTCATGGTCATTACCACCTTCTTTATTGCTGCTGATTATGAACTGCTGACCGGGTTCTGTCTGCGGCAGCTGGGGGACCGGCCAAAGGCGGTCTTTATGGAGATACAGTCCTACGTGGTGGGCACCCTTTTGGTGTGCATACGTTCCTATGCCCTAATCATGACCATCACCTTTGTGGAATTGTCCATTGGCCTTACCCTGATTGGGGTGGAAAATTCGCTGGTCATTGCATTCCTCATCGCTGTATTTGATATTCTTCCCGTGCTGGGGACAGGAGGAATCATGATTCCATGGACTGTTATCACTGCCCTTATGGGCAACCACGGCCTGGCCCTGGGGCTACTGGTGGTATATCTGTCCATAACAGTCATCCGCAACATCATAGAGCCTAAAATCGTGGGAAGCCAGATTGGCCTTCATCCGGTGGTTACGCTGGTAAGCATGTTTGTGGGGGCGCAGCTTCTGGGGGTGCTGGGACTGTTTGGTTTTCCCATCGGCCTGTCCCTTCTGCGCTACCTGAATGAGACAGGGACCATACGGCTGTTTAAAACAGGAGAGGGAGAGTAAAGGAATCGGACGGAACAGATTTCAAAACAGATTTCCTTCCAACACATATTGCATCCCTGCCTAAATGCTTGGTATAATGGTAAAGATAAGAGGAAATCGCAGAGACAGAGGAGAGTAAGACATGGAACAGGAAGGGCAGAAGCACCAGCGCCGTGTGCGCTACAAGGGAACGCATCCCAAACGTTACGAGGAAAAGTACAAGGAGCTCCAGCCGGAAAAGTACCCGGAAACAGTGGCCAGGGTCATTCAGAAGGGAAGCACTCCTGTGGGTATGCATATCCCCATTATGGTGGATGAGATATTGGAGTTCCTGCAGATACAGCCGGGCCAGACCGGTCTGGACGCCACCCTGGGATACGGGGGCCATACCAGCAGGATGCTGGAGCGTCTGGAGTCAAAGGGGCATATCTATGCGCTGGATGTGGATTCCATTGAGATGGAGAAGACCAGGAAACGGCTTGAGGATATGGGCTATGGGCCGGACATACTGACCATCCGGAAGCTGAATTTTGCCAATATAGACCAGATAGCACAGGAGTCAGGTCCCCTGGATTTTGTGCTGGCGGATTTGGGCGTATCATCCATGCAGATTGATAATCCGGCCAGAGGTTTTTCCTATAAGAAGGAAGGTCCCCTGGACCTGCGTCTGGACCCGCTTAAGGGGGAGCCTGCGTCTGAGCGTCTGAGGAGTCTTACCCAGGAGGAATTTACAGGTATGCTCATAGAGAATTCCGACGAACCCTACGCAGAGGAGATTGCCCGCGCGGTCATGGGCGAAATCAAGCGTGGGAGGGAGGTTGCCACCACTACCAGGCTCTATGAGATGGTAGACAGGGCATTGGCGTTCATTCCGGAGGAGGACCGGAAGGAGGCGGTGAAGAAGTCCTGCCAGAGGACCTTTCAGGCCCTGCGCATTGATGTGAACAGCGAGTTTGAAGTATTGTATGAATTTCTGGACAAGCTTCCGGGCGTATTAAAGCCCGGAGGACGGGCAGCTATCCTGACCTTTCATTCCGGTGAGGACAGGATTGTAAAGAAGTCATTTAAGGAAATGTACAGGGCGGGCCTATACAGCCAGGTTTCTGCTGATGTGATTCGTCCGTCGGCAGAGGAGTGCAGGATGAACAGCCGTGCCCATTCCACCAAAATGCGGTGGGCCATTAAGGCGTGACTCACAGGCTGACAGTTACAGACAGGAATAAGGAGGTGCTATAATGAAAGCATTATTTATAGGGGGAACAGGAACCATCAGCACGGCAGTGACAGCGCTGGCCAAAGAGAGAGGATGGGAGATTACCCTTCTCAACCGGGGGTCCAGACCAGTGCCGGACGGAATGGAATCCATTGTGGCGGACATTCATGATGAGGCGGCGGTGGCCCGGGAATTGGAAGGCAGGACATATGACGTGGTGGCTCAGTTCATTGCATATGGGGCCGGGGATGTGGAACGCGACATACGGCTTTTTCAGGGAAAGACAAGACAGTATATTTTTATCAGCAGCGCGTCCGCGTACCAGAAACCCATGGCAGGCTGTCCCATAACGGAGAGCACGCCTTTAATTAACCCGTACTGGGAATATTCCCGCAAAAAAATTGATGCGGAGGAGGTTTTGACGGCCGCGTACCGAAGGGAAGGGTTCCCGGTAACGATTGTGCGTCCCAGCCATACATACGATGGGAAAAAGCCTCCGGTGGCCATTCATGGCGACAGGGGAAACTGGCAGATATTAAAGCGGATACTGGATGGAAAACCGGTCATCATACCAGGGGACGGCACCTCCCTGTGGACGCTCACCCATTCCTCTGATTTTGCCAGGGGGTACGTGGGGCTTATGGGCAATCCCCATGCCATAGGCAATGCCTATCATATTACCAGCGATGAGTCCATGACCTGGAACCAGATTTATGAAACCCTGGCAGAGGCCCTGGACAGGCCCCTGAACGCCCTTCATGTGGCATCTGATTTTCTGGCTGAGCATGGAAAGGAGTATGATTTTGCAGGTCAGCTTCTGGGGGATAAGGCATGCACGGTTCTGTTTGACAATACGAAAATCAAGAGGGCAGTGCCTGATTTTGTATGCAGGGTGTCCATGGCAGAAGGACTTCGCAGTTCCGTCCGCTACATGCTGGACCACCCGGAGAGCCAGACGCCGGACCCGCAGTTTGATGCATGGTGCGACCGGATAGTCATGGCATGGAAGGCTGCGGATGAGGCATTTGGAAAATAGGGATTGTTTGTGAACCGTTGGACCCATCAGGGGGAAACGGATAGACAGTAAGGAGGTCCTGGCAGATGGATGGGTGTACATGGTGTCTGTGCAATGAAAAGATGAAGAAATACCACGATGAAGAATGGGGCGTTCCTCTTCACGATGACCGTGGGCAGTTTGAGTTCCTTATGATGGAAGTCATGCAATGCGGACTGAACTGGAACATGATGATACAGAAGCGGGAAATCTTCCGTCAGTGTTTTGACGGGTTTGATTATGACCGGATTGCAGCATATACAGAGGATGATATTGAGCGTATCCTTATACAGGAAGGAATGATTAAATCCCGCAGGAAAGTGGAGGCTGTTATTCATAATGCCAGATGTTTCCGGAAGGTCAGGGAGGAATACGGCTCATTCAGCGCTTACATATGGGGCTTTTCAAAGGGAAAGACCATTTTGTACGCAGGCCATCAGAAGGGCAGGATTCCGGCACAGAACGCCCTGTCACAGCAAATCAGCCAGGATTTGAGGAAACGAGGATTTAAGTACCTGGGACCGGTCACGGTCTACTCCCACCTCCAGGCCTGCGGCGTGATTAACGACCATGTGGAGGGGTGCTTCAGGTATCGTGATATTGTGGAGCGCTATCCCACTGTGAGAAAGCGGGACAAGGCGCCGGATGCCTGACGGCTGGTATCAATAGAACAGTCATGGGTATTTTGGTGCGGGATAACTGATTATAATAAGGTGATGAAAGGGATTCGGGTCTGTCTCAGGCCGCGAATCCTTTTTGCTTTCCAGGCGACAGAAAAGCTTTAACTGAAATTAAGAATTATTCAAAGAACAAAGAAGGTATGTGTGTTACCATAGAATCATCAGAGGTATCAGGGCGGCTTTATCCCTGGTACGGTGTGGCGTGAGGAGGGAGTATGATGAAAATGAGGTGGCGTGTGGCGGCGGTCATAGTCTGTGTGGCAGCGTTGTCTTACTGTGCGGACAACAGGCCCAATCTGACGCTGGCGGAGAAACCGGTGATTTATCTGTACCCGGAACAGACCCGGGAGGTAAGGGTCAGACTGGATTACGACGGAAGGCTTACGGATACGATTCCTGCCTATGGGGATGGATGGCAGGTCACGGCATGGCCGGACGGAAGGCTGGTGAATCAGGCTGACGGGCAGGAATATCCCTATCTGTTCTGGGAAGGGGAGGACTGCACGGAGTATGATATGTCCAAAGGGTTCGTGATTCCGGGAAGCGGGACAGAGACATTTCTCAGGGAAAAGCTGGAGTTTTTGGGGCTGGTTCCAACGGAATATGAGGAATTCATTGAATACTGGCTGCCCAGGATGAAGGACAATCCTTATAACCTGATTACATTCCAGAGGGAAGCCTATGAGAAAACGGCCCGGCTGTACATTTCACCGCAGCCGGACAGTGTGCTCAGGATTTTTATGGTGTATACACCGCTGGAGCAGCCTGTCCGGGTGGAGGAGCCGGAGATGGACAGATTTGAACGGAAAGGCTTCACTGCAGTGGAATGGGGAGGAAAGGAGGTTTTGGCAAAATGAAAGTTAAACCGGTTGTTTATTATAAGAAGCCGGGATATCCCGCCGGGGCTGACATACAGTCTCATCCTGAACTGCTAAAAAAGGTGCCGGACAGATGGGCTAAGAACAGTGTGGTGCTGACGGCTCTGGGAATGTCCCTTGCATTATGCGCCTGTGCAGCGCCGGAAGGCGCAGGACAGGGCAGTGCAGGCCAGGGCGGCATAGAGCCGGGAGGCGCAGGCCAGAACGGCATGAACCCGGGAGGCCGGGACCGGGAAAATGCAGGCCAGGCCAGTGCAAGTCAGGACAGTGAAAGCCAGAGTGGCCGGGACTCAGGAGGGCCGGAAGAGGACGGAGGAACAGAGGGCGGAACAGAAGGGAAGGGCCTGGTGGCACCTGTATTCATTCATGGAGGCGGGACCGGGGCCTATGGCTGTGTGGCAGTGACCTCTCCATTTTTCCTGTCAGAGGAGGAGGCATATGAAATTATAAAATCCGAGGCGGAAAGCTATGGAGGAATTGCATTTGCACGGGAAACCGCCCCTGTGCTGGAGCAGGTGAAACTGCCGGAGAGCCGTCTCTTCAGCGGGCAGCCCGTGACAAAACAGTCCGTCCGGAACGGCGATTTATATCTGGACGGAGCGGATGAAGATAAGAACATAGCCTTTGAGTTTATTTCCAGGGACGATGTATATGAATGGCGGAAGGAGAACGAGGAGGCCGCGGCTACTTTTACGCTCTATGATGTAAAAGGGACCGCGCAGCAGCTGAGGAAGGAACTGGTTTCCTATGGGCCGGACATGGCCCTGGGAATTTTTTATGACCCTTGCAATGATGTGAATATGGAAGGTGTTTTTGATGCAATGGCCCAGGCAGAGGAACGCGGGGAGACCTTTGACTGGGATGGGGCCAGTCTGGAAAAGAAGGCGGAAGCCAGGGAAAAGTCAGAGAAGGAGCTGCGCGCCCAGGTGCGTGATTTCCTGGATTGGCTGAAAGGACAGGGGGTAATCTGATGCATGTGACGCTTCATCTTACCAATGCCTGCAATCTGGCCTGCGGATACTGCTATGAGTGCCACAGGAAGGATTATATGACAGCCGGGACAGCCAGGAAAGCAGTTCTTCTGGCAGCCGGGAACGGGCGGCCCTCCTGCGGCGTCCTGGCAGCCGGGAACAGGCAGCCCTCCTGCGGCGTCATATTCTTTGGCGGGGAACCCCTGCTGTGCAGAGACGTGATTTACGGCACAGTGGCTGCCTGCAGGAAAATGGAGCATGATTTAAATACCCGATTTCATTTTAAGATAACCACAAACGGGACGCTTTTGGACCGGGAATTCCTGGACTATTCCAGGGAAAACCATATTCTGATTGCACTGTCCCATGACGGAACGAAAAAAGCCCACGATTTTTTCCGGAGGCATAAGGACGGAAGGGGCAGCTATGATGAACTGGAGTCCGTAATCCAGGAACTTCTGGCTGTCCATCCTTACGCTCCGGTTATGATGACGGTATGCCCGGAAACGGTAGGAGAATACGCCAGAGGAATTAAGGAATTGTGGAAAAAGGGATTCCGTTATTTCATATGCAGCCTGAACTATGCCGGTACATGGGACAAGGGCTCCATCAATGAACTAAAAGCACAGTATGGCGAACTTGCTGACTTTTACTATGAAATGACCTGTAAGGAGGAAAAATTCTATTTCAGCCCCTTCGAGGTCAAGATAGCCAGCTGGGTTAAGGGGGCCGCCTACTGCCATGAGCGCTGTGAGCTGGGCTTAAAACAGATTTCGGTTGCCCCGGACGGGGTACTCTATCCCTGTACGCAGTTCGCAGGCCATGGCAGCTATGCCATTGGCACGGTGGACCAGGGCATAGACCAGGCCAGAAGGCAGCGGCTGTACGCTGAGAGCCGGAAGGATAAGCCGGAGTGCAGCGGATGCGCAGTAAAGCAGCGTTGTAATTGTACCTGCGGGTGCCTGAATTTCCAGGTAACAGGAAACATCCGCCAGGTGGCTCCCATGCTGTGCTTCCATGAACGGCTGGTCCTTCCCATTGCGGATAAGCTGGCTGCCCGGCTGTATAAACAGAGAAGCGGGATGTTCATCCAAAAGCATTATAATGATATGTTTCCGCTGATTTCGCTGGTGGAGGACAAGGCGGGAAGACAGGGGGAAGGAGGGAAGAAAAAATGAAGACAAGGACGGAGTACACATGTCCTCTGGAACTGACCCATGACATCACAAAGGGAAAATGGAAGCCTATCATACTGTGGCAGCTGGGCAAGGAGCCTCATTCGCTGGCTGGCCTGAAACGGGAGATAAGGGGAATCAGCCAGAAAATGCTGATTGAGCAGTTAAGAGAGCTCTGTGATTATGGAATGGTGTCAAAGATATCCTATGAGGGATACCCCTTAAAGGTAGAATATTCGCTGACCGGCCGGGGGATTAAGATGCTGGAAGCAGTGGTTATCATGCAGGGAATCGGAATCGAAATGATGATGGAGGACGGCAGGGAAGAATTCCTGCGGGATAAGGGTTTGCTGGATTAGGGCATGGTCACAAAAAAGTGTGTAATTTACAGGGAGCCTCTTTCGTGCTAGAGTGTGTTTGACAATTACGTTCCGCCGGATGGCGGGGATGAAGTTTCTAATACGCTCCGGAGTGCATCGGAGGAAATATGAGAGGAGGCATTTTTATGAGGGATGCAGAAACAACCTTAGGAAACTTGGCGGATAAACAGACCGTGGCTTTTATCGGGGTTACGGATGAGGAGGGATATCCGGCTGTCAGGGCCATGCTGGCGCCGCGGAAGCGGGAGGGGATAAAGGTCTTTTATTTTACCACCAATACCTCATCCAGACACGCGGCGCAATACCGTGAAAATCCCAAGGCATGTATCTATTTCTGCGACAGACGTTTCTTCCGGGGCGCCATGTTAAAGGGCACCATGGAGATTCTGGAGGACAGAGCAAGCAAGGAAATGATATGGCGGGAAGGAGATACCATGTATTATCCGGGCGGAGTTACGGACCCGGATTACTGTGTGATGCGCTTTACGGCTGTCTCCGGAAGGTTTTACAGTAATTTCCATTCAGAGGATTTTGAGGTATAGACTGAAATGAAAGCAGCGGGGAAAGCCGGCAGGTCCAGCACAGGGTCATACCGGTAAGCGGAAAAAATAAATCCCAGCAGGAGCATGTTTGCCATGATGCTCAGCTTTCCCTCTGATACCAGCGGAAGATTGGTGAACGCAGCATACTGATAACCGAAGTTTCCCAGAACATAAAGGAGGCTCTGGAACAGCAGGCAGAGGCCGCAGTAAAACGATACGCTTGACGCCAGGGCGCCGCGGGTTCTGAGGACACAGGAAAAAATAAGCGCATAAAAGGCCGCCATGACTGTCAGGAGCAGAATGCCGGGCAGCCATCCATAGAGAAGGATAACCACGGCAACCAGGTAATTGCTGTAATAGTGCTGTGGAAGGATATCCCACAGGGTAACACTGGATTCATCGTAGTGAAGATATGGGTTCCTCCTTAAGGTTCCCAGCTTCACACGTTCCTGAAGCTGGTATTCGCTCTGGTCCTCTGCCTGGCCGAAATACCATTCCCCTGTCCCATAGTCCATCATCTCGGACTGCGTCATTGAAATCCCTCCTATGAGCGGGGCTCTCGATAAGAGGTCCTGTATCAGAATGCCATTGTAGGAATCATCCCATACAGAGGATGCATGATTCCCAGGTGCTGTAAATTTCTGAAAAGATGTCTGCTGAAACGGAAGGGCTGAGAACAGTCCTATGATGCATAAGCTGCCGGCCATGGCAAAAACATACAGTGTCCTTCTGGAACCGCCAAATACATTGCGGTGAATCATGAACAGAAGGCTCCCTGTGAGGGAGAACAGGAAAACAGCCATTGCGCGCCCTGCATTTGCACGCAGACGGTAAAGTGCGACAACGAGAACCGGTCCCAGGAGCAGGATTTTTCTTATCCAAACAGAACACCTCCTATCACCTGGTTGACAGCTGACTGGAACACGTTCCATTCCTCCAGCTTATCCTGAAGCAGTTTCCTTCCCTGTTCCGTTATAATATAATACTTCCGCTGACGGCCGTTATCCGCAAGCCGTATTTCACAAATAACGGCTCCCTGCTGCTCCAGAGAGTGGAGCAGGGGATAGAGGGTGCCCTCCTTCAGGGAAAATATGTGATTGCTCCGCTTTTCCAGCTCCCTGATAATCTGGTATCCGTACATGTCCTGCTGCTCCAGAAGCTTCAGCAGAAGCATGGACGTTCCCATAGCCATATTCTTCTTATCCATGGTAAAACCTCCCTGTGTTTTTAGATGCCGGCTGCCTGCAAACCTATATGATTATAATACATAGAAAATCTAGGTATGTCAATATATGAATTTTATGCGCCATTTTCTTCTTGACAAAAGCAGAATAACTGTATATCATGATATTATCAAATAGATAATAACTAATAGATAATAATTATTTAATAATAACTGCAGAGTGATTCGATTACATATGGAGGTAAAGCAATGGTATACACATGGGAGGCACTGAAAAAGGCATACAATGCAGGCCAGCATTTCAAGTTCTTATTTTTCTGGGGCCACACTCCGACGGCAGACGGTCATATTACAGAAACCTGTCTGAGCCAGTGGTGGAAATGCAGCTTCACAGCAGAGGGTGTTGCTTATACCTGTGCGGAGCAGTTTATGATGGCTGAAAAGGCCAGAATGTTCGGGGATACGGACATGCTTGGGAACATCATGGAGGCCAGGGAGCCAAAAGCCATGAAGGCCTTTGGACGGGCAGTAAAGAATTTTGATAAGGAAATTTGGGATGCGGCCTGCTATGAGCTGGTCCTCAGAGGAAATATGGCAAAATTCTCCCAGAATCCTGACCTTTGGGAGTTTTTAAAATCCACCAGAAAACGGATTCTGGTGGAGGCCAGCCCCAGGGACCGTATATGGGGAATCGGCATGGGAAAGGGCAACCCGGATGCAGAGTGCCCGTTAAAATGGAGAGGAAGCAACCTGTTGGGATTTGCCCTGACAGAGGCCAGGGATTTGCTGCTTGAAAAAGAGGAGAATGCTGATTGAAATGGGAGAACATAAGGAAAACAAACCGTGTATGAGGGATAGGAATGGCCTGACGGAAGAGGAATTTCTAAAACAATATAACCCGGGCCACTATGCCCGCCCGTCAGTGGCAGCGGATATGGCCATTTTCACGGTGACGGACCAGGAGGAAGCCAATTACAGAAAACTGCCGGAGAAGAACCTGAGCATCCTTCTGATTCAGAGGGGGGGACACCCTTATCTGGGGTGCTGGGCCCTGCCGGGAGGTTTTGTAAGGCCGGAGGAGACTACGGAGCAGGCTGCCAGAAGGGAGCTCAGGGAGGAAACCGGGCTGGGCCAGGTGTATATGGAGCAGCTGTATACGTTCAGCGAACCGGCAAGGGACCCCAGGACCTGGGTTATGAGCTGTTCCTATATGGCATTGGTGGACAGCAGCCAGCTTAAACTGCAGGCCGGCGATGACGCGGACAATGCCAGATGGTTTCATGTTTCCTGCCGTCTGACCGATGAATGCAGGGACTATGGGCGCAGCGGGACCACAGGCCAGGTGGAGTCAGTGGTGCACATACAGCATTACGAACTCAGACTATGGGCGGATGATACGGTCCTCTGTTCCGGGATTGAGAAAATGACCGTGAAGAGCAGGCAGGCGGAGACAGTGGAATATAAGATAACGGATAACCAGGGGCTGGCATTTGACCATGCCAGAATCATATTTTACGCCCTGGAACGGCTTCGCGGGAAGGTGGAATATACAAGTCTTGCCCTGCATCTGATGCCAGGGGAATTTACCCTGACACAGCTGCAGCAGGTATATGAGGTGATTCTGGATAAAAGCCTTTTAAAACCCGCCTTCCGCCGCAAGATTGCATCTCTGGTGGAGGAGACGGATTCCTTTACGGAACGGGAAGGCCACCGGCCCTCGCGCCTTTACAGGAGAAAATGGGAGACTCAGGTACCTATTGACTTTTAAAAAGAGCCGTAGTATACTTGTCCCAACAACGAAAAGGGGTGCTGGAGTGGAATCCGGCTGAGATGGAATATATTCTGAACCCTGATACCTGATCTGGATAATGCCAGCGTAGGAAGCCTGCAGAAGATATAAGTTTTTGTGAGTTTTATCCCGCCCGGAATATCCGGACGGGATTTTTTAATCCATGTAATTTTCATAGAAAAGGAGAAACAGTATGAACGCAAGCGTAGCAATCCAGTCACTTCCAAAAGCAGCAGATGATGAGGAATTAATCCGTATTGTGGACGAGGTTATCGATTACATTAAGAGCACGGGGTTAAACTATTACGTAGGACCCTTTGAGACAACCATTGAAGGGGATTATGACCAGCTGATGGATATTGTAAAAGAGTGCCAGCACATTGCAGTCAGGGCAGGCGCTCCCTCTGTGGCTGCATATATCAAGGTTTCTTATCACCCCGAAGGAGATGTGCTTACCATTGAAAAGAAAGTCACCAAGCATCACCAGTAAACTGTGGTCTGTTTCAGCCATCCTTTCCATTCTTATCCTGTGGCAGCTTGCAGTGTCCCTTGGGCTGGTGGAGGGATTTATGCTCCCATCACCGGTCCAGGTAGCCGGAGCATTCATAAAGGAATTCCCGGCCCTTATGGAAAATGCCGGGATTACGCTGGCTGAGGCCGGGCTGGGACTGGTACTGGGAATCGCCACAGGCTTCGGGGCAGCTGTGCTGATGGACCGGTTTGATAAGGCATACAAGGCTTTTTATCCCATCATTGTACTGACCCAGACCGTACCGGCGGTTGCCATTGCGCCTCTTCTGGTGCTGTGGTTCGGCTATGAAATGACTCCCAAGGTTATACTGATTGTCATTACCACGTTCTTTCCCATCACAGTGGGGCTGCTCACCGGATTCAGGGCAGCTGACCCGGATGCGGTGAATCTGTTGAAGGCCATGGGAGCGGGCCGGTTCCAGATATTCCGGTATATCAAGCTGCCGGGCGCCATGGGCCAGTTTTTTTCCAGTCTCAAGATATCTGCCTCCTATGCTGTGGTGGGGGCTGTGATTGCCGAGTGGCTGGGCGGTTTCGGCGGACTGGGCGTTTACATGACAAGGGTAAAGAAGGCATTTTCCTTTGACAAGATGTTCGCGGTTATTTTCCTGATATCGGCTATCAGCTTAATCCTGATGTGGGCCGTGGAACTGCTTCAGAAAAAATGCATGCCATGGGAAACCAATCTGAAACAAAAATAGAACGGAAGACAGATATCCGGCATAACACAAAGGTGTTCCGTAAAGAGGAGAGGATTAGAATGAAAAATAAACGCGCAAGTATGCTGATGGCGTCCCTGTGCCTGGGAGTACTTCTTGCCGGGTGCGGCAGGGCTCCGGTTACAGGAGATAAGACCGCCCCCGGCCAGTCTGTGGCTGATACACAGAAAGAAACCGCATCAAAGGAAATTACACAGAAGGAAACTGCACAAACGGGAGCCGGAAACCAGGGTGAAAACACGCCGGGACAGGATGTAAAAAAGCTGACGTTCGTTCTGGACTGGACGCCCAACACCAACCATACAGGTATCTATGTTGCCCGGGAAAAGGGGTATTTTAAGGATGCGGGCCTGGAAGTGGAAATCGTGCAGCCGCCGGAAAACGGGGCCGAGGTATTGGCTGCCTCGGGCAAGGCCCAGTTCGCCATGTCCTTCCAGGACAGCCTGGCGCCCGCGTTTTCAGGGGACAATCCCCTTCCCGTGACCGCTGTGGCAGGAGTTATACAGCACAATACATCCGGTATTATTTCCGCGAAAGGCGGGGGAATGGACCGCCCAAAGGGACTGGAGGGGAAAAAGTATGCCACCTGGGACCTTCCGGTGGAAAAGGCTACCATAAAGGATGTAATGGAAGCGGACGGAGGGGACTTTGATAAGGTGGAGCTGATTCCCAGCACAGTGACGGACGAGGTGACGGCCCTGAAGACAAAATCCGTGGATGCCATATGGATTTTCTATGCATGGGCAGGCGTCAAGACAGAGCTGGAAGGCCTGGAGACAGACTATTTCGCATTTGCTGATTTAAATCCTGTATTTGATTTTTATACACCGGTTATCATAGCCAACAATACATTCCTCCAGGAGGAGCCTGAGACAGCCAGGGCATTTCTGGAAGCGGTCAGCAGGGGATATGAGTTTGCCATAGAACATCCCCGGGAGGCAGGGGACATTCTGTTAAAGGCTGCGCCGGAGCTGGACCCGGAGCTGGTAAAAGCCAGTCAGGAATACCTGGCGGATAAATACCGGGCCGACGCACCCCAATGGGGATACATTGACCAGGAGCGCTGGGATGGGTATTACGCGTGGCTGAATGAAAAAGGGCTTACGGAAACGCCCATTGAGGCGGGAACCGGATTTACCAACGATTATCTGCCGTAAGGCCGGGGACGGAAAGGCAGTGGACAGATTGTCCGGCGGAGAAAAGGCCGGACCAGCCGGGCCAGGAGGAGAACATGGAGCAACTGAAGGTAGAGGGAATTTCAAAATCCTTTGACGGGGAGCCGGTGCTGGCGGATATATCCATAACCCTGAACAAGGGTGAGCTGGTGTCGCTTCTGGGAATCAGCGGAGGCGGAAAAACCACGCTTTTTAATATCATTGCAGGGCTGTCAAGACCGGATGCAGGGCGGGTCCTTCTGGACGGGGAGGACGTGACCGGCTGTCCGGGCCGGGTGAGCTATATGCTGCAGAAGGACCTGCTCCTTCCCTACCGGACCATAGAGGACAATGTGTCCCTTCCGCTGGTTGTAAAAGGAATGAAGAAGGGGAAGGCGCGGGAGCAGGCAGCGCCCTACTTCCGTCAGTTCGGCCTGGAGGGCACACAGAAGAAATATCCGGCCCAGCTGTCAGGAGGCATGCGTCAGAGGGCGGCCCTGCTTCGCACCTATCTGTTTTCAGGCAGTGTGGCCCTGCTGGACGAGCCCTTTTCAGCACTGGACATGCTGACCAAGAAATCAGTCCATGACTGGTATCTGAAGGTGATGGATGAAATCCACCTGTCCACCCTGTTCATTACCCATGACATTGAAGAGGCCATATTGCTGTCCGACCGGATATACCTGCTGACAGGCAGGCCTGGAAGGATAACGGAGGAGCTTGTTATAAGAGAGCCCAAGCCCAGGGACAGGGATTTCAGCCTTACGGAAGAATTCCTGGAATATAAGAGGCACATACTGAGACATCTGGAAAGAACAACCTGAAAAAGAACAGCCTGAAAAATGAGGAGCCCTTTCACCGGTTCCTTATTTTATTTTTCTATCTATTATGTTTATATATATTGTTTTCCTGTATTTTACCATAAGGTTGACGGGGACAGGTAAAAAATATTATAATTAATATATTTCAATGATAAGCTGCGTGCGGAAAAGAGGTACTTGCATGAGTACGAAAAGAAGCAGTGATGAGACAAGCATTTACATTATAGACAGGGATTACAGGCTGGTGCATTTTAATGACGCCCTGAAGCGGCGGTTTAAGGATGTGCGCTGCGGTGATTTCTGCTATGAGAAGCTGTGCAGCGAGGACAGGCCCTGCCAGGGCTGTCCGCTAAATGAAGATTCGGACGGGGCTGTCATGTTTTATAACAAAGCCATCCAGCAGTGGGTGGAAGTGAGTACAGGTGACATGGACTGGCCGGGACATGGGGCCTGCCGGGTGATTCTGGTCCGGGAAATCTATGAGGGCAATAAGAATCTCTTTTACAACCTTACCAGCATTTCTGCCTATGACGAATTGTTTGAGCTGAATTTCACCAGGGATTACTATAAGATACTGTACCATCAGGAGGGGAAGTATGTAATTCCTGCGCCGGAGGGAACGCTGGGCTCCATGGTCCGGGATGTATCGGAACACATGATTCACCCGGACGATGCCCGGCGGTTCCTGACGTTCTGGGACCCGGAGCGCATCACATCCTGCCTTTGGGACCGTGATGACAGCCGCGTCCTGAAAGGGGAGTTCCGCAAACGGAAGGTGGACGGAACCTGGTGCTGGGTGGCGCAGATTGTAGTGCCTATTTTAAACGGCGCTGAGGACGAGAACATTGTCATGTGCTTTATACAGGACATTGACGAGCAAAAACGCAGGGAAGAATCATTGACCCGGGGAAATCAGGAGCCGGAGGAGCGCCCGGACCCCGTCACCGGGCTTTGCAGGAGGCCGGTGTTTTTCAGGCAGTCGGACGCTTTCCTGAAACATGTAAGAAACCCTGAGGATTACTGCCTCATGGCCATTGATATTGAGCATTTCAAGCTATTTAATGACTGGTATGGGCCGGAAACAGGGGACCGCCTGCTGGCCATGATTGGGGCACTGCTGGATAAGACGCGGGCAGAGGAGGGCGGACTGGCCGGTTATATGGGCGGGGACGATTTCGTTATACTGCTTCCGGATGCGCCCGCTGTCCTGCGCAGGCTGCAGGAGGAGATAACCAGGTACATGAAGGAGTATGGCGGCACAGCCGGCTTCCTTCCGGCCTTTGGCATCTATGGAATTGACGGTGGGGGCCTCCCTGTCAGCAACATGTATGACCTGGCCGTCATAGCCCTGTCCTCGGTGAAGGGTAATTACGCCCAGAGGGTCAGCCGGTATGACAGCCGCATGAAGCAGAAGATGGAGGAGGACCACAGGCTTTTATCTGAGATACAGCGGGCCCTGGCCAATGGCGAATTCACCTTCTATGCCCAGCCCAAGTGCAATATGCGGACCGGAAAGATTGTGGGGCTGGAATCCCTGGTGCGATGGAACCACCCGGTGCGGGGCCTTATAGCCCCCGGCGTGTTCATTCCCCTTTTGGAGAACAACGGGCTCATAACAAAGCTGGACCTGTATGTATGGGAGGAGGTCTGCAGGAATGTCAGAAAATGGATAGACAGCGGCCGCAGGCCCATTCCCATATCGGTCAATGTGTCCAGGATGGACATTTATGCCCTGAATGTGACCCAGGTATTCCAGGAGCTTATCAGACGCTACTGCCTGGACCCCGGACTGATAGAGATAGAGATTACGGAGAGCGCCTATGTGGAGGAATACAAGGTCATAACAGCTGTGGTGGAGGAGCTGCGGACCGCAGGCTTTACCGTGCTTATGGATGATTTCGGCAGCGGTTATTCATCCCTGAACATGCTGAAGGATGTAAATGTGGATGTCCTGAAAATCGACATGAAATTCCTGGATATGGACCGCAGCAGCATGGACAAGGGCATGGGAATCCTGGAGGCGATCACCCGTATGGCCAATATTGTGGGCATACGCATGATAGCGGAGGGAGTCGAGAGCAAGGAACAGATGGAGCTGCTTCTGGACATGGGCTGCACCTACGGGCAGGGATATTATTTCTACCATCCCATGCCCATAGAAGTTTTTGAACCGCTTCTGTCAGATGAGGCCAACATTGATTTCAGGGGAATCAAGGCGAGGCAGATTGAGCGGATTCGTCTTCAGGAGCTGATGAACGGGGACATGGTAAGCGATGCCATGATGAACAATATTCTGGGCGCTGTTGCATTTTATGATTTATACGAGGGCAGGCTGGAGCTTCTTAGGGTTAATGAGCAGTACTGTTCCGTCACCCGCACCACGGGCATGGACCTGGAGGAAGTACGCAAATCCATTATGGACACCATATTTGAGGAGGACAGGAGCCGTGTGATGGAAATATTCAGCCGGGCCAGACAAAATCCTATAAAAGGAGCGGAAGGGGACCTGCGCAGCAGGCGGGGAGACGGAACTTCCATGTGGATGCATCTGAGGGTATTTTTCCTCAGGGAGCAGGACGGCCACTGGCTTTACTACGGAGCCATAAGCGATATATCCCAGCAGAAGCACAGGGAGCAGCAGCTGGAAGCCTCCCGGCGCGCCCTGTCGTCCGCAGTATATATATCGGAAAAGGACGAGTCCTTCATGAAGCTGGACGAGGAGAACCGCAGGGCCGCTGCCTCCATCTTTGCCCAGATGATGCCCGGCGGCATGATAGGAGGTTACTGCGAGGAAGGATTTCCGCTGTATTTTGCCAACCATGAGATGGTAAAGCTGCTGGGCTATGAAACCTTTGAGGAATTGCGGGAGGCAATCCGGGGACAGGTTATCAACACCATTCACCCGGATGACCGGGAACGGGTGGCGGCAGACATAGGACCGCGGTATTACACCGGCCTGGAATACACCACCACCTACCGCATGCCCAAGAAGGACGGCACCTGGTTCTGGACCCTGGACAAGGGCCGCGTCATTGAGGCGGAGGACGGCCGCCTGGCTATCATCAGCGCCTGCACGGACATCTCCGAGAGCATGGAGGCCCGGCGCCTGCTACACCAACCTTTGGGAGATACGGCGGATAATGAATTCAATTGACCTGTCATAATAGAAAAGACGGACAACCAGCCATATAAAGCAGAAGGAGACAACCCTTATGATTCTATATTTTTCTGGAACAGGAAACAGTGAGTATACAGCAAGGAGAATCAGCCTTGAGACAAAGGACAAAATCCTGAATCTGGAAGAAAAAATACGCAGCCGTGATTTTACAGGCATGTACTCGGATACCCCATGGGTGGTGGTTTCCCCCACCTATGCATGGAGAATCCCGCGCATTGTGCAGGAGTGGCTGGAAAACACGGAATTAACCGGAAACAGAAACATATATTTTGTAATGACCTGCGGAGGAAACATTGGAAACGCCGGTAAATACCTGAAAAAATTAGCTGCCGCCAAACACCTGGACTATTCAGGCTGCGCCCAGATAATCATGCCTGAAAACTACATTGCAATGTTTACCACGCCCACACAGGAAGAAGCAGCACGGATAATCCGCCAATCCCAAAGCGCAACCGACAAAACCGCCCGGCTCATCAAACACGGCAGGCCTATCCCCCGGCTTCCCGTAACGCTGAAGGACAGAATCAACAGCGGCATTGTAAACGCACTGTTTTACCCTGTCTTTGTCCACGCCAAAAAGTTCCGCTCCACAGATGCCTGCATCTCCTGCGGAAAATGCGCTGCCGTCTGTCCTTTGAACAACATCCGCCTGAAGAACGGAACTCCTGTATGGGGGCAAAGCTGCACCCACTGCATGGCCTGCATCAGCCGCTGTCCGGCCAAAGCCATTGAATACGGGAAACACAGCCAGAACCTGCCGCGTTACACCTGCCCTGAACATATAAGCTGAATACGAACCACAAGAATAAACCCTTCCATTTTACAAATTCAGCTTCAAATCCCCCTCCTTAATCCACCCCATCTTCCGCAGCACCTCTCCAAACACAAAGGTCAGCACAGCGGGCAGCAGGAAGCACACCAAAAGGATGCCCACCCACATCCTGGTCCCGCCGCCCATGGCCGTGTATACGCCGATGGGGCCTACCAGACCGCAGGTGCCCATGCCTGACCCGGCAGGGATGTTTTCCAGGCAAAAGACCATGGTGGCTATGGGGCCGGTAATCATGGATGCCAGTGTGGGAGGTATCCAGATACGGGGATTCAGCACGATGTTGCCCATCTGCAGCATACTGGTTCCCAGGCCCTGGGCCATCAGTCCGCCCACTTTATTCTCCCGGTAGCTCATGACGGCAAAGCCAATCATCTGGGCGCAGCAGCCGGCTGTGGCTGCTCCCCCGGCCAGTCCGTCCAGGGATAAGGCGATACAGATGGCTGCACTGCTGATGGGAAGGGTCAGGGCAATGCCGATAAGGGCCGACACCAGGATTCCCATGATAAAGGGCTGCATTTCCGTGGCCGTCTTTACCAGATTCCCAAACCAGCTCATGAATCCGGCCACGCCGGGTCCTACAAACTGGGCCATCAGCACACCGGATATAATGGTGAGTCCGGGGGTTACAATGATGTCCAGGCGGGTTTCCTTGGATACAATTTTGCCTAGTTCAGCCGCCACAATGGTGGCCACCAGAGCGCCAACAGGACCTCCCAGGGCATTGCCCGCAATGCCTACCGTGGCGGCGGAGAACAGCACCAGCTGGGGCGCTTTTAAGGCGTGGGCAATGGCGATGCCAAGGGCTGCGCCGGTAGCGCTTTTTGCATAGTCCGCAATGACATTGAAAATTTCTATCTGGAACTGCTGCCCCAGGGTACCGAAAATAGTGCCGATGAGAAGGGAAGCAAACAGGCCGAAAGCCATGGCTCCCAGGGCGTCAATCAGATAGGTCTGTACCGTGATGTTTACATTTTTCCGCTTCAGGAATTCTTTCACACTTGATTTTGTCATACTCATATTCTCCCTTTTTCCGGGCTGGGGGGTGTATTAGCATTGATACGCTCCGGAGCCTTTATTTTGTTAGGGATTTTATCACATATTCATAAAAATGCAAGGATTTTGACTAAAATCGCAATTTTTGTTAAAATATTAACAGATTGCAAAATGATATGGTGTGGGATATAATGGTATGAACAGGGGATATTAACCTGGAAATGAGGTGGACGGTATCGAATTCCGGATTTTATATACACTGCAGGAACTTCACACGCCTTTGGTAGACGGGCTTATGGTGTTCATTACCTCTCTGGGCGACCACGGATGGTTCTGGCTCCTTATGGGTGTCCTGCTTTTTTCATTTCCCAGAACCAGGCTTTTGGGAGGATGCATGCTGGTATCCATAGCAGCCGGATTCCTTTTGGGCAATGTACTGCTTAAGAATATGATAGCCAGGCAGCGGCCCTGCTGGCTGGAGCCTGCCGTGGAGCTGCTGGTCCGTGTGCCCGGGGATTATTCCTTTCCCTCCGGACATTCCCTGGTGAGCTTTGAGGGAGCGGTCTGTATTTTCCTTTTTAACAGGAAATGGGGAATTCCCGCCCTTATGCTGGCTGTGCTCATCGCATTTTCCAGACTGTATCTCTTTGTCCATTTTCCCACGGATGTGCTGGCAGGAAGCATGATGGGAACCCTGATTGCCTGGTCCGTGGTGAGTACAGCTAAAAGGCGGCGGCAAAACAGGGATTGTATAGGGGAAGAACCATGCCAAGGTGGCAAACCCGCAGAATAAAATGACCATAGAATGACAGAATGAAAGACAGGTGGAAGTTATGTTGGAACGCGCTCCGGGAATTTTTGAAGTGGAGCTTCACAGCAATCAGAAAAGTATTGATGAGATTAAGATATTCCTCATTCCCGGAAAGGATGGGGGAAGAAGCCTGATGGTGGACGCTGGTTTCCGCAGCAGGACGTGTCTGCGCGTCATGGAAGCGGAGCTGGAAAAGCTGGGAATCACCTATGACAGGCTGGATATATTCCTGACCCACAAGCACCATGACCACTGCGGCCTGGCCAGCGAGTATGCGGCCAGAGGCGCAAGGCTGTTCATGAATCCCCAGGAAGACAGGCACTGCTATGACTGCCTTTACTACAATCACAGCCACGGCTCCACGGAGGACCAGCCCCAGGTGCTGCAGAGCGTTGGGGTGACAGAGGATGGGACGCCGGAGATTTGGAACATGTTTATGGAAGTGAACCGCAGGATTCGGGAGAACAGGGGATGGGAATTTGAGATACCGGGATATCCCTACACACCGGTCAATGAGGGGCAGATTCTGAGCTATGGGGATTATGACCTGGAGACAGTGGGGCTTAAGGGACATACCTACGGGCAGATGGGACTTTACGACCGGAAGCATAAGATTCTCTTTAGCGCGGACCAGGTCATTGACGGCATTGTGCCTATTGTGGGCACCACCTATCCGGATGAGCATCTGCTTAAGGGGTATTTTGATTCCCTGGAAAGGCTGAAGCACCAGTACGGTGACTGCCTGATTCTCCCGGCGCACAAGGAACCCATCCGGGACGTGAAGCGGGTGGTGGACCGGATTGTATTTGCTTATCTGGATAAGACGGATTTAATCAAGCATATCCTGGACCACGGCCATCACAGGATGACCACCAAGGAGGTGGCCTGCCTGGCTTACGGCATAGACCATGTGCCCAGGGACCAGTCGGAGTTTATCAAGCTTAAAATGGTTATCAGCAAGACCTTTTCCTGTCTGGAATACCTGTATGATGAGGATTTCGCCATCCGCACCCTGGAGAATGGGACTTATTACTGGGAAGCTCCGTAAGGGGTAGCGGGAGCGGGAAAATAAAAAAGTGCTTGCATATCTTTATATATGGTGTATAGTAGAAGATACAATAAAAACAGAAGCAGAGTAGGTATATGTGCGTTAAGTGCCGGCTGGACAGGGAGTTGTCAGCTGGACGAAAGAGGATTCCCCAAGGGAATCTCCCTGCGGTGCATATGCTGCATCCCGCTGCAACAGAGATAGATGGAGCGGCCTGTTTTATGTGCAGCCGGTTTACACCGGTTAAAAGCGTGTTTGGAATTCTGTGACGAAGCACGTTCTCGCACAGGGAAGCCATGTCCCGGCATAAATGTGGATATGGTTCCCGGGGCCGTTTTTTGTATGCCAGGAAGAAAGGTTCCTGCACCTGCCATTGTATATCTCCGTTTGTAGTCCGTGAAATCTGCAAAGGAGGTAATGAATCATGAAGAAATTAGCAGAACTGTTTGGCAGCTCCTCCCGGGAGCTAAAGAGTGTCAGGACCATCACTGTGTGCGCCATGCTGGCGGCGGCCGCAATCATCCTGGTGAATTTCCGTATTGAGCTGACCAGCACCCAGAGAATCGGTTTTTCCGGCATACCCAACCAGTTAGTGGCCTATCTTTTTGGTCCTGCGGTCAGCTGTCTGTTCGCAGGGGCGCTGGACATTGTCAAATATCTCATAAAGCCGGTGGGCGCCTTTTTTCCCGGCCTGACGCTGGTGACCATGATGGCCGGCCTGATTTACGGGTTTTTCTTATACAGGAAGCCGTTAAAATTCACCAGGGTTCTGGCAGCCCATTTCCTGGTCTGCCTGGTGTGCAACGTGATTCTCAACACCCTGTGCCTCAGTATTCTGTACGGGCAGGCATTCATGATACTTCTGCCTCCCAGAATCATACAGAACCTGGTGAAATGGCCCATTGATTCCTTTATCTTTTACAATGTGGCCAGGATGCTGGAGCTGTCCGGCGTGTTCCGGATTGTCAGGGGAAGCAGGGCAGCGGTGACGCGGTAGCCGGAAGCAGATTAAAAGTTATTTATTTAACGGGTGAAGCATTTAACAAGAACCGGCAGGGACAGACACGCAGAGTCCCCTGCTGTTTACAGCAAATTGCCCCCGGGCTTCAGGTGTAAAACCTGTCCCGGGGGCATTCTGCTGCCATGGGGCCGGGGCCGGTGGGAATTCTCTCTCAGAATTGCCGGTGGGCCCCGTTATTTTTGCGACAGGCTGTTTTGCAAAAAGTACATTGGCGCTGTTGATTCGCCCGGAGGGCTGTGCTATGATTGGGGCTGCAAAAATGAGATGAAAGCAGTTTAAAGGAGGAACCATGCCATGGCAGTTCATGTAATCGACGAAGCCAGCCGTTGTCTTCAGTGTAAGAAACCCATGTGTCAGCAGGGATGCCCAATCCACACCCCCATACCCGCAATGATTAAGGCCCTGAAAGAAGGGGGACTGGAAGAAGCAGGCGCCATGCTGTTTTCCAATAACCCCATGTCATTGGTGTGTTCCCTTGTATGCAATCATGAGCGGCAGTGCGAGGGCCACTGTGTCCTGGGAAGGAAGGGACAGCCGGTCCATGTGAGCAGTATAGAAAATTATATATCAGATACATGCCTGGAGCGCATTGACATCCGGTGCCAGCCAAAGAACGGAACAAAAGTGGCTGTTATCGGGGCAGGACCCGCGGGAATCACCATCGCCATCCTGCTGACAAAGAAAGGATACAGTGTGACCATCTTTGACTCCAGGGACAAGATTGGCGGCGTACTGCAGTATGGAATACCTGAATTCCGCCTGCCAAAGTCCATTCTGGAGCGCTATAAGAAGAAGCTTCTGTCCATGGGAATCAGGATTCGTCCCAACACCACCATCGGAGGCGCGCTGGAAATCAAGGACCTGTTCCGGGACGGGTATGAGAGCATTTTCATCGGCACCGGCGTGTGGCGTCCAAAGAAGCTGGGAATCAAGGGAGAGTCCCTGGGAAATGTCCATTTTGCCATTGACTATCTGGCCAACCCGGATGCCTATGACCTGGGGGACCGGGTGGCCATCATCGGGGTGGGGAATTCCGCCATGGACGTGGCCAGGACCGTTATCCGCAAGGGCTCCCACCATGTAACCCTCTATGCCAGGGGAAGCCACTCAGACGCCAGCCTTCACGAAACCCAGTATGCCATGCTGGACGGGGCTAAATTCGAGTTTAACCGGAATGTGGTGGAAATCAATGACAATGGACCTGTATTCCAGCAGATTCTGTACGATGAGGAGGGAAATGTGACAGGTTATTCCCGGGAGCAGGAGCAGATTTACGCTGACTCTGTCATTATTTCCATCAGCCAGGGGCCAAAGAGCAAGCTGGTCAACACCACACAAGGACTGAAAGCCACCAGAAACGGCCTTCTGGAGACAGATGAACAGGGGGAGACAACGGTGGAGGGAATCTTTGCCTCCGGCGACGTGGTTTTGGGAGCCAAGACAGTGGTGGAGGCTGTGGCCTATTCCAAAACCGTCGCAGATGCCATGGATGTCTATATGAAGGAAAAAGCAGGGAAGAAAAAGATGGAAAACCTGGAATAACCGTGGTAAAATAGGACTTGAGAACGTTTGCAAAGGAGAGAGGCCATGAAACTGAATACAGGCATGAGATGCCATGATTTATGTCCCAGGATGGAAATGGAAAAGCTGTTTGCCCGGGTGAGGGAACATGATATCCATCAGATTCAGCTGGCATTTGGAAAGTCCATCAGCGATTATGATTTTACCACAGGCCGTTACAGCAGCGGATTCGCCCGGGCCATTGCCGGGGAGCTGGAGAAGAATAGCATCCATGTGGCTGTGCTGGGCTGTTATATCAATCCCACCAATCCCGTTGAGTCCAGACGGCGGTCAGAGGTGGCGCGTTTCATAGAACACCTGAAATATGCCAGAATCATCGGGGCAGATATGGTGGGGACTGAGACCGGACGCCTGGACCCGGATTTCAGGGTCACAGAGGAAACCTATACAGAGGACGCCTACCAGCTGCTTCTCAAGAGCATGAAGGAGATTGTGGCTGCGGCTGAGAAGCTGGGTGTCATCGTGGGCGTGGAGGGCGTATTTAACCACACTCTGTACAGCCCGGCCAGGATGAAACGCTTCCTGGAGGACATTGATTCCCCCAATGTGGAGGTGATACTGGATGCTGTAAACCTGATTCATCCGGATGAAACGGAGCCTGAGGCCCAGGAGCGTGTCATTGACAGAGCCTTTGCATACTACGGCGACCGCATAGGGGCCCTTCATGTGAAGGATTTTGTCTTTGACGGGCAGGAACAGCTGTTCCGCCATGTGGGAGACGGGCTGTTCCGGTATGAACCCCTTATGAAGCATGTAAAGAAAATGAAGCCTCACATCGCCATGCTGCTGGAGAATTCCAGCCAGGAGCGGTATCATGGGGATGTGGAGTTCCTTCAGAGGATTTACGACCAGGTCTGAAGCCTGGACAGGGACCAGAGATAAATTTAACATAACAACACCCCAAGGCTTCCGAAAACAAGGCAGCCTTGGGGTGTTGTATATTGTGTGGGCATTCTGCTCCAATTATCTGCCTGAACCGTCTGCTCCGGCTGGCTGGCGGAATCAGGCGGAAAGCTCCCGCTTCATTTTCCGGAAGGAAAGAATGAACAGGGTTACGGTGGTGCACACTGCGATGGTGTCGGCAATGGGTTCGGCCACAAATACGGCAAATACCTTATTTTCAAAGAGGTTAGGCAGAATATAAATAAGGGGTATCAGCAGGATGACCTTGCGCAGCAGGGCCAGGAACAGGGAGGTCTTGCTGTCGCCGATGGCGATAAAGGTCTGCTGGCATGCCAGCTGGGCTCCAAAGAGCAGGGAAGCCGCCATATAGATGCGGATGGACCACTGGCTGAACGCTGTCAGGGCAGGGTCCTGGGTGAAAATACGGATATAAACCATGGGAGCGAACATGGCTACGGCCCAGAGCGCAGTGGAGTAGGCCATACATGAAGCCAGCAGCAGGCGGAAGGTCCTGCTTACACGGTCCAGCTTCCTGGCCCCGTAGTTAAAGCTGATGATGGGCTGGGCGCCCTGGGTCAGTCCCTGGAGGGGGAGAAGGGAGAACTGCATTACGCTTCCCATAATGGTCATGGCGCCTACTGCCACATCGCCTCCGTATTTTAACAGGGAGGTATTAAAACAGATGTTCAGGATGCTTTCCGTGAACTGCATAACAAAGGGGGCGGCGCCCAGTGCAATGGCCGGCATGAGGATTTCCCTTCTGGGCCGCATGTAACAGGTGCGTATCTTAAGGTAGCTTTTATTGGATATAAGAAACAGGACCACCCAGGCAGCGGAGATTCCCTGGGAGATAATGGTTGCCAGGGCCGCGCCCCGTACGCCCATGTGGAACACAAACATGAGGATGGGGTCCAGGATGATGTTGCATATGGCTCCGATGAGCACGGTGTACATGCCTGTCTTGGCATATCCCTGGGCGTTGATGAAGGCATTGAGTCCCAGGGCCAGCTGTACGAAAATGGTTCCCAGGGAATAAATCTGCATGTAAGCCCAGCCATATTCTATTGTGTTGCCGCTGGCGCCGAACATCAGCAGAATGCGGCGGCCGAAGATGAGGAAAAAGGCGGTCAGCACAACGGCCACGGTTATGAGGGCAGTGGTGCAGTTGCCCAGGATGTTTTCGGCCTCCTCCTTCCTGCCCTTGCCCAGCATGATGGACGCCCTGGGAGCGCCGCCCATGCTCACCAGGGCGGCAAAGGCTGAAATTGCCATGATGACCGGGAAGGTGACGCCTACGCCTGTAAGTGCGTTGGCGCCTTCGCCGGGCAGATGGCCGATGTACATACGGTCTACCATGTTATACAGCACGTTGATGATTTGGGCTGTAATGGCCGGCAGGGCCAACTGAAAAAGAAGTTTCCCCACGCTTCCTGTGCCCAGGTCCACCTCTTTTGCTTCTCTGTTTTTTTCCATATAAATCACAATCCTTTCGTATTTCAAAAATAACCATTTAAATACTATATCTCGAAACCATGGGAAAGTCAACCTGGGAAGCGGATGGCAAAAAGCTGAAAAAACCGGCCCTTCGGGACGTAATCCATGCTGTATGGAATTCATGACAGACCGGTATACCACATCCCTTCCCCTTTTAAACAGAAATGGGCGGTTTAGGATGATTTCTGCTTTGGTTGTGTAAAATACACAAAAATAAGAGGGGAAAAAACGAAAAATAATTATGTTTTATGTCTATATGCATAAAGATACAATTTTATATTGACAGGAATGTCAGATAAGATTATAATGCAAATAAAAATACAAGTTGTAATGACAAAATGTAATAATAAATTTACCAGGAGGAAACAGTATGAAAGACAAAATTGCCGGCGCCCTGTACGGGATGGCTCTGGGCGATGCCATGGGCATGCCTGCCGAGTTGTGGGGAAGGAAGAGAGTGAAGGCGTTTTTCGGCCGGATTGAGGGATTTTTAGACGGACCGGCTGAGAATGATGTGGCATTTAATTATAAAAAAGGCCAGTTTACCGATGATACGGGCCAGGCCCTTGTGCTGCTGGATTCCATTGCATCCACTGGTTATGAACCGGACACCAGGGACATTGCCTTAAGAATGCTGGCCTGGGCTGAGAAGGAAAATGCCTTTGAGAACAATATCCTGGGCCCCACCTCCAAGGTGGCCCTGGCCAATTTCCGGGACGGCATCCAGGATTCCAGGATTACGGACAAGGCATTATCCAACGGAAGCGCCATGAGGATTGCCCCCATCGGCTGCCTCTTCAGGCCGGAGCAGAAGGAGGATATAGCCAGGTACGTGTACCAGGTGTCAAGGGCCACCCATACCAGCGATGTGACCATAGCCGGTGCAGCCATGATTGCAGCCGCTGTGAGCTCGGCCATTGTGAAGGATGATTTTGAGGAAATTATGGAGGATGTGTTTGGGATTGAGGAGATAGGCTGCAGCCTGGGATGTGAGACGTTCAGCCCGAAACTGGGAGAGCGCCTGCGGATTGGACTGGAGATTGCCAGGACGCATAAGGGGGACGAGGAAGGATTTATCCGCAGGCTTTACGATGTGGTGGGCACCGGAGTGGGCATCATCGAGTCTGTACCGGCTGCCCTGTCCGTGGCATATTTTGCCCAGGACCCAAACCGGTCCTGCCTGCTCTGCGCCAATATGGCAGGCGACACCGATACCATCGGGGCCATGGCAACGGCTGTCTGCGGCGCATTTACAGGGGCCGGACAGATAAAACAGGAATACATTGACACCCTGAGACAGCAGAATGATGCTGACTTTGACCATTACATCCGGATACTGGAAATAGGAAGGGAGAGACTTGCATGAAAACCCTGGTAATAGGCGCAGCCATCATTGATATCATAATGAAAATCAAACGCCTGCCCAAAAGCGGAGAGGACATTCTGTGCAGCGAAACCATGACCACGGTGGGGGGATGCGCTTACAATGTGGCCGGCACCCTGCGGGGCTTTGGCGTGGAACACGACCTGTTTGTGCCTGTGGGAAGGGGGATGTACGGGGATATGATTGCCGGGGATTTGGAGAACCTGGGATACCCCATCCTTATCAGGGAAGAGGAGAGGGACAACGGTTACTGCCTGTGCCTGGTGGAGGAGGACGGAGAGCGCACCTTCATCACGGTAAAGGGAGCTGAAGGCTGTTTCCGTTCATCCTGGTTTGAACCGCTGTCCCCGGATGCTTATGACAGCATCTATGTAGCCGGGTACCAGGTGTGCGGCGGCGGCGGCCGGGTTATATCCGGCTGGATGGAGGGCGCCGGGGACAGTCTGAGGGAGAAGCGGGTTTTCTTTGCTCCGGGACCTGTTATAACCGGGATAGAGTCACCGGTGATGGAGCGCATCCTGTCGGTGAATCCCATTCTCCACATCAATGAGAAAGAAGCCTTTGATTATGCAAAGCAGGCAACGGTGGAGGACTGCCTGAGGTACCTGCACAGTCTGAACCACAATCTTGTGGTGGTGACCATGGGAGCTGCCGGCACCATGTATTATGACGGCAGGGTGATGAAGTCAGTGCCTGCTGTCAAGACAAAGGTAAAGGATACCATAGGGGCGGGGGACAGCCATGTGGCTGCCATGATTGCGGGATACTATAAAGGGCTGGATACGGAGCAATGCGTAAGGCTGGCCAACCGGGTAGCCGCAAGTATCGTAGGCATACAGGGGCCGGTGATGACCATGGAGATGTTTGAGCAGCAGGATTTCATATCAGATATTCTGGATGGCTGTATATAAAAAACGAATGCGGAGGGGAATTTCATATGAATAAAATAAAAGAGTTCTTTCATGATTGGAGCATATTTGAAAAAGTCTGGCTGGTTTTTGTTTGCTCCCTGATGGCCGTCATATGGTTCATCAACGGGGATACGCCGTTCATGCTGGTGCTGAGCCTTACAGGCAGCCTGAACCTGGTGCTGGGAGCCAAGGGCAAGGTGGCAGGACTGTATTTTGCCATCATTAACAGCGCCATGTATGCGTACCAGTGCATGGGTATACCGCTGTACGGCGAGGTAATGTACAATGTACTCTACAGCATACCGGTCAGCGCCACGGCCATCTATCTGTGGAAAAAGAACGCGACCAGCGACGGCGAGGTCAGATTCCGCACCATGACGCCTAAGCTCATTGCAGGGGTAGCGGCAGCAACAGCCCTGGGAGTATGGGGTTATTCGGAAGTGTTAAAATACATGGGCGGTTCCTTCGCGTTTATGGATTCACTGACAACCGTGGTTTCAGTCATTGCCAGTATGCTCTACCTGCTCCGTTACTCCGAACAGTGGCTTATGTGGGTCATTGTCAACGCCCTTTCCATTATTATGTGGATTATGGTGTTTGCATCAGGAGATACCACGGCCCTGCTCATCATTGTGATGAAGACCGTGAACCTGCTGAATTCCCTCTACGGATACATGAACTGGAAGAAAATATCCCGGAAAACAGCGGCATAAGTTGAAAGAATGTCTCTCTCAGTATATAATGATAAAAACAGTAAGTGAACGGATTGAGGTTATCATGAGAGAGAAATTAGCCAAATATGAGCAAATCAGACAGGATATCATACATAAAATCGAGAGCATGGAATACAGGCCCAACCAGGTCATTCCATCGGAATATGAACTGTGCGCATCCTATGGAGTAAGTAGGATTACGGTCCGAAAGGCCATAGACGAGCTGGTCCATGAGGGGTTTCTCTACCGCATCAAGGGAAAAGGAAGCTTTGTCCGCGACCATGCGTCGGAGGGATTGTCACGCATCTACAGCTTTACCGAAGCCATCCTCCATCAGGGGAAGACACCGTCCAAGAAGCTTTTATCCCTGACTGTTAAGGAAGCGGATGCCGATGTAAGGCGCAGAATGGGTTTAAAGGAAAAGGAGGAGGTCTATGTCATCAAGAGCATTTACTATGCGGACGGCAGTCCGTACTGCATCAACACCTCCATTCTTCCAAGAAAGCTGTTCCCAAAGCTGGAGCTGTTTGATTTCAACCATAACTCCTTGTATGAGGTGCTGAAATCCTTTTACCAGCTCTCCTTCACAAAGGCGCGCCAGATTTTAAACGCCACATTGGGAAACAGTGAAATCTACGGGTATCTGGAGACAGAACAGAACCAGCCCCTTCTCAAAATAAACGCCACATCGTTCTGTCTGTATAATGATAATGAGACTGTGTTTGAGATATATGAATCTTATATATTGACGGACATCCTAAGCTATTATGTGGAAAAATATAATACGTAAGAAGTGTTCCGCAGATATACGGCGCACAGCCAGGGAAAAGCGGTCCCTGCCAGTCTATGGCAGGGGCCGCTTTTTGTGGAACAGGAGCAGAAGTCCCATGTAGCTGAAGCAAAGGAACAGAATCTGCACCGCTGTCATGATAAAGAGGGGCAGCTCCTTAAGCCAGACGCAGGCCTGGGTGAATGCCAGGTACATGCCGATGGATACCAGCAAAAGGAGCACAGGCTTAATAATCATGTTGGCGGTGTCCCAGCGGAAGGGGACCAGGCGTTTTACCGCAAGAAAGCACATAAGGGCCAGGGCCAGCTCACTGGCCAGCATACCCCACAGGTATCCCAGGATTCCGTATCGGGGGATGGCAAAGAGCACAAATGCCAGCCGGATGACCATGGCGCACACATTCTGGAAAAAGGTGGAGGAGGTTCTCCCGAGGCCGTTCAGGATGCTTCCCATGGTGGTTGCCAGGTACATGAAAGGACACAGCCAGGAAAGGATGGTGATATAGGTACCGGCATTCTGGTCGTGGAAAACGCTGACGCCAAGCTGGTTCCCGAAGAGAGTGAATATGCCGATGCACAGTACGCCCATATAGCAGCTGTAGCGCAGGGACATGGATATCATGGAGGAAATACGGGCCTCATTGCCGTCCGCCTGGGCTTCGGCCACCGTGGGCAGAAGAAGCACTGCCATGGAGTTGGTGATGGCAGAGGGAAACAAGATGAAAGGCAGGGCCATGCTGGTCAGCACGCCGTATACGGACAGGGCCTCGGAATTGGTAAGGCCGGAGCTCATCAGCCGGTTGGGAATCCATATGGCTTCCGCGCTTCCCAGCACATTAAGTATAAGGCGGTTTCCCATGAGGGGAAGAGCCAGGGCCATAAGAGGGGCAGCGGTGGCGCTGAAGGAGAGGGGGATGGCTGGCGCGCGGCGGGAATCCCCATCCTTATGGGGCGGAAAAAATCCAAGACAGAACACAGTGAATACAGCAGAGGCCATCTCGCCAATCAGGTGTCCGTATACAGCAAGGCTTACCGTAATCTGGCGTCCTGATTCCAGCCAGACGCTGGCAATGAGGAATACGGCGCCCATGCGTATGACCTGCTCCGCTACCTGGGAGAAGGCGGGGACCCGGGCTTTCTGCATGCCGTAGTAATAACCGTTGATGCAGGCGTGAAGGGCTGCAAAGGGGACGGACACTGCCATCACCGGAAGGTAGGGGGCGCACCGGGGCTCCAGCAGAAGCTTCTCTGCCAGAAATCCGGCATTTCCATAGATGCCCCAGGCCAGGAGGAAGGACATGCCCATGGCAATGACCAGACCCGTCCTGAACACGGCCTTGCCCCGGGACTGGTTGGCAGCCACGTACTGTGAAAGAGCAGTCTGGATGGAGCCTGCACAGACAGCAAAACAAATGCTGAATATGGGATGCACCATATTGTATATACCCAGTCCCTCTGCGCCGATGGTCCTGGACATGAAGATCCGGTAAAAGAATCCCAGAATCCTGCATATGAATCCGGTGGAGGTCAGAAGCAGGGTTCCGGTAATAAAGGCCATTTTCCTGGGGGAAAGGCGCTTGGAAACAGGGGAGGATGCAGTCAATGATTGATTCATAAACGCTCCTGGTGATGGGAATTATTAAAAATATATGATAAATTCCGGGATGTAGAACACATGGCAGGGAGATTTAGGGGCTGCTCTACGCAATTTTAAAGCGCTCCCTAAACAGCTGTTTTTACAGACTGTTCCATCCTGGTAAATTCCCTGAATATACCCCGTATAATGACCACTGTTAGAACCAGGGTGCCGATGTCGGCAATGGGCTGGGCAATCTGGATGCCAAACAAGCCCAGAAAATGGGTGGCAATGAGCAGCACCGGTATGAGGAACAGTCCCTGACGCGAGATGGCTAAAAGAGTGGCGCGGAACCCGTAGCCGATGGACTGGGACATCATATTGCTCATGGTCAGGAATCCGTTCATCCACATGGTGGCAATCTGCAGCCGCAGCGCCAGGGTGCCGATGGCAATGACCTCGGGGTCATTTTTCCGGAACAGACTGATTACATGTCCGGAGACAAGGAACCCGCCGGCGCAGACCGCCAGCAGCGCACAGGTGGTGAATTTCACGCAGAACCAGTAGGCCTGACGGACCCGGCTGTATTTTTTTGCGCCATAGGAAAAGCCGCACACTGGCTGGAAACCCTGGCCAAAACCGATGACGGCTGAGTTGACGAAGTAGACCAGGCGGTTCACAATGGCCATGGCGGCAATGGCAGCGTCGCCAAAGGGATGAGCCGTTGTATTTAAAACAATGGTTGCAATGCTGGCCATTCCCTGGCGGGTCAGGGAGGGAAGGCCGCCGTTCAGGATTTTGCCGTACAGGGTAATGGATGGGCGGAAATTGGAGAAACGGATGGGGATGCATTCCCTGCGCAGATTGCACTGGGCCAGGAGAATACAGAAGCTGATGAACTGGGACAGTCCGGTGGCGATGGCGGCTCCGGAGGTGCCCAGGCCCAGCCCGAAGATGAAAATGGGGTCCAGGGCAATGTTAAGGATACCGCCGGTGGTAATTCCCACCATGGCAAAGGCCGCCAGGCCCTGGAGCCGCAGCAGGTTATTCATAATGAAGGAACACATCATGAAGGGGGTGGCCAGGAAGATATAGCGGGCATACTCCACCGCATAAGGCTTGATGGTTTCCGTGGCTCCCAGAAGCATGACAATCTGGTCGATGTGGAACAGGCAGAAAGCGCCCAGGCAGGTGCCCAGGATGAAACCGGTGAAAAATGCCACGGAAACAGCCTGTTCCCCGTCCTCATGCCGTCCTGCTCCCAGACACCTGGCCATGTAGTTGCCGCTTCCCATGCCGATGGTAAAGGAAAGGGCCTGGATGATGGCCATGGCCGAGAATATGATGCCCACAGCGCCTGAGGCGCTGGTCCCCAGCTGGCTCACAAAAAATGTGTCAGCCATGTTGTAGATAGCGCTGACCATCATGCTGATGATGGTGGGAATGGCAAGGCGTGGGATGACCTTGCGGATGTCTCCGTTTACAAGCATTTCATACCGTTCTTTTTCCGCTTCATTTGTGCTCATGATGTACCGTCCTTTTGCGTATCTTTATCCCTCTATTATAAGATGGGGCGGAGGGGAATGTCAATGTGGGCGGAGATGGGGACAGGGGAGGAATTTGGGGTTAATTAGGGGGAAATGCTGACTTTATGGCGGCTTCGTGGTAAAATGGATGCGGAGTTTTGGCGCGGGGAGGTTTATATGAAGGAATTGGTTTGGGGGAGAACGCTGCGGTCCCGGTTGATTCGGTATAACTTTTTTATTATATGTGTGATTGCTATTTTTGTCAGTGTTTGCTCCTATGTTACTGCCAGCAGGAAGACGCTGGAGGTGGCTAAGAATTCGCTGCAGCATCATGTGGAGAGTATTTCTTACCGGTATCAGCTGGCTTATGAGGAAATGATTAATATTGTCCTGAACTGTACGGAGAGAAAGACCTTTAATCTGGGGGAGATTGGAAGGGGGCTGACGCCCGGGGCCAGGAAGAAGGGGCTGGATTATGCGGAGCTGATTAAGGATTACTGCGCTATTTCAGAGTACGGGGATTATATTGTGAAGCTGTCTGTGTTTGATGACAGGGGAGGAATGGTGCAGACCGGTTCTTCTTTTGGCAGTACGGATGATGCCAGGGGGATTCTGGATGGAGGCTGGCTGGAAGGGGAGCTGGATAAGACCATGGACAGCTATGAGCTGGATTTGGTGGATTCTCCTTTTTTCCAGCACGACGGACAGGTACTGCCCATTGCCAGAACGCTGACCGGGAGCAGGGTAAATCCGGGGGGCTGGGTGGTGCTCTGCCTGTCTACTGATTTGTTCCAGGATGTGCTGGGGGATACTACCGGGGGTCAGGAGGCTGTGGTGGTGACCAGTGAGGGGAAACGGATTGCTTCCCTCTATGAGCCGGAAGGCCATAGGGAGGAAAATGACCGGGTCATCCGGCGGCTCCAGCAGTCCGGACAGGATAAGGGGCTGCTGGAGATGAAGCTTCACGGCGGGAAAAGCCTGGTGGCTTTTGAGAAATATGGACGAAGCGGCGTCATGGTCTATGAGACAATTACCCTGGACAGCCTGAGCAATGACCGGCTGATGGTGGTTCAGACCGTTATCATTATGTTCGCCGCCTGCCTGATTTTCGGATTTATCCTGTCTGTGCTGATTACCAATCAGATAAAGAAGCCCATTGACCGGCTGGTCAGCCATATCGGCGATGTGGCGGCAGGGAATTTTACCAGGGACCCGGATATTGAAGGGGAGGATGAAATCGGCACCGTGGGCAAGGTGGTCAATGATATGTCGGAACGAATCGATACACTGATGGCTGAACGGCTGGAGGATGAGAAGGAGAAAGGTGATTTGGAACTGAAAATGCTTCAGGCTCAGATTAATCCTCATTTTCTCTATAATACGCTGGATTCCATCCGGTGGATTGCTGTTATACAAAAGAGCAGCGGGATTGTCAAGATGGTTACGGCTTTGTCGGGACTGCTTAAGAATATGGCCAAAGGGTTTAATGAGAAGGTGACGCTGCAGAAGGAACTGGATTTTCTGAATGATTATGTTACCATAGAAAAGGTGAAGTATGTGGAGCTCTTTGATTTGGAGGTCCGGGTGGATGAGCCGGAGCTCTATGAGGCGCTGGTCATTAAGCTTACGCTTCAGCCCCTGGTGGAAAATGCCATTTTTAACGGCATTGAGCCGGGAGGAAAGCATGGAACCATTGTGATTCATGTTTACAGGGAACATGACTGTCTTGTGATTCAGGTGAGGGATGACGGCGTGGGTATTCCAAAGGAAAAAATGGACGCCCTTCTGAATCATACGGAGAAGGTAAAGGGAAGCTCTATGAGCGGAATCGGCCTTCCCAATGTGGACCGCAGGATTAAGCTTAATTACGGAGACCAGTACGGGCTTTCCATTGAGAGCCGGGAAGGGGAATTTACGGAGATAACGGTCAGGATGCCGCTGGAATATGGACAGCAGGTCATATAGAAACATCCGGCGTCCTGAGAAACAGATAAGGGGAGAGATATATGTATCGTGTGATGATTGTGGATGATGAGCCGTTGATTCTGGCGGGCATTGCGTCTCTGCTTGACTGGAAGGAATATGGATGTGAGATTTCCGGAAAGGCGGCAAACGGACAGCAGGCATTAAAGCTTATGGAGGAGCAGAAACCGGATATTGTGATTACGGACATTAAAATGCCGGGAATGGACGGAATCGGATTCATGCAGGCTGTAAAGGAGCGGGGATGGGATGATGTGATTTTCATTCTGCTGACCAATCTGGAGGAATTCAGCCTGGCGCGGCAGGCCTTGTCCCTGGGGGCTGTGGAGTATCTGGTGAAGATGGAGCTGACAGAAGAAAAGCTGGCGGACAGCCTGAAGCTTGCCATGGAAGGGCGGGAGATGAAGCGCAAGGCAGAGGCGGTTGATACGGCCGGAACGGTTTCTCAGGAAGAGGCGGTCAGGCAATACATCGAGAGGCTTCTGACGGACGGCGGAACGGTCAGCGGGTGCGCCGGCGCAAAAGACAATGACGGGAATGGCAGTGAAAACAGGGCGGAACAACGGGGAGAGGGGTACGATTCTTACCTTACGGCCCCGGTTCTGGCCATCATCAGCTTTAACTACGGATACGAGGGATTTTCCTCTGACTTTACAAGAGAGGACCAGAAAAAGGTTATTTCCTTTGCGGAAAATATTATCGGCCAGATGGTGAAGGGATATTTTGACCGCAGCTGCCTGGTGCGCCGGGAACTGAACAGCCTGGTGCTGGTGATGTCCACGGAGGGAATCCGGGATTACAGGGAACAGATACGCAGTCTGGGAGAAAAAATCATATCCGTGGTAAGGGACTACTTTGAGGTATCTGTGTCCGTGGCTGTCAGCAGCAGGAAGGAGAGCCTGGGGGAATTTGGGGCGCTGCTGTATGAGGCCATGAGCGCCACCAACCACTATTTTTACCACTCCGTGGACCCGGTTGTATTCTACTCCGAGGAATGTGAGACCAGCGCCAGGCATACGGGCAGCTTCCATATCGGGTTCCTGAAAAAGGACCTGTCCCAGGCTGTTGCCCAGAATGACAGCGGACGCCTGGAGGAGATACTGGACCAGGTGGCATGTCTGCTGAAGGAGCATAATCCTTCCAGGCAGCAGGCGGTCAATGCCTGCGCAAACCTGTATTTTTTCCTGTCCTCCTTTTTTGAGGACGGGGAGGAGCCGGATTTTCCTTATGAGGTCAATATAATGGAAAAGCTGGGACGGCTGGGGACCCTGGGACAAATTATCCAGTGGATTAACTGGTTCAAGGAGGCGGTTTCGCGGATTCTGGAACGCCGCAGGGATACCAGGGTGGACAGGATTGCGGAGCTGGTCCGGGAGTATGTGATGGAGCATTATAAGGAGCGGATTACCCTGGGACAGGTGGCCGAGGCCCTGAACATAAGCCAGGGTTATCTGAGCACTGCCTTTAAAAAACAGTCGGGGGAATCCTTTACCAGTTATGTGTCTGCCATCAAGATTGAGAAGGCAAAGGATCTGATTGCCAGCCACCGGTATATGATGTACGAGGTGTCGGATTTGCTGGGGTTTGATACGCCTTTTTATTTCAGCAAGGTCTTTAAAAAAGTTATGGGCATGTCGCCCAAAGAGTATGAGGCCCGGTGCCTGAAGCAGAAAAAATTGTAAAAACATGAAGATATTATATAAAAAAATAAAACTCATCTGAAAATTTTACAAAAAGTATGATATAGGTCGATTCGGTTTCGGAATTCGTTCTGGTATAGTTATATCAGAATTTGAAACAGCAAATTTTAAGGAGGGTTTTATTATGAGATTAAAGAAAACAGTGGCATTGGCACTGGTGACAGCCATGACTGCAACCATGGCAGCGGGCTGCGGCAGCTCTTCATCGGACAAGGGGGCTGCGGCTCCTGAGAGCACGGCGGCAGGCAGTGAAGCTGCAGGCAGTGAAGCTGCAGGCGGCGCAGCTGACAGCAAGGAGACAAAGGAAGCTGCTGCTTCCGGGGAAAAGCAGAAACTGACCGTGTCCGTGTGGGACAACGATGCCACCCCCCAGTTTACTTCCGTGACAAAGGCATTTATGGAAAAATATCCGGATGTGGAAGTGGAATTTATCGATGCGCCTTCTGACGAATATGCAAACAAGGTGACGGTTATGCTGGCAGGCGGCGATGCTGACCCGGATGTTATTTTCATCAAGGATACGGAGAACCAGGTTACCATGAAGGACAAGGGACAGATTCTGAGCCTGGATGAATATATTAAGAAGGACGGAATCGACCTGACCATGTACAATGGCGTTGCCGACCAGTTAAAGATGGATGGCAGCAGCTACACCCTTCCTTTCCGTAAGGACTGGTATATGCTTTACTTTAACAAGGATTTATTTGACAAGGCAGGGGTTCCTTATCCCTCCGCAGACATGACATGGGATGAGTATGAGGAGCTGGCTAAGAAGATGACAAGCGGCGAGGGCAGCGCCAAGGTATACGGAACCCATAACCACACCTGGCAGGCCCTGGTATCCAACTGGGCTGTACAGGATGGCAAGAACACCCTTATGAGCGAGGATTACAGCTTCCTGAAGCCGTATTATGAGCAGGCTTTAAGGATGCAGGACCAGGGAGTGGTACAGAGCTATGCCAACTTAAAAACAGGCAGCATCCATTACATCAGCGTGTTTGAGCAGCAGCAGTGTGCAATGATTCCCATGGGCTCCTGGTTCATCGGAACCCTGACGCAGGATAAGGATGCCGGCAAGTTTGACTTTAACTGGGGCGTGACCGCCATTCCCCATCCGGCTGATACCAAGGCAGGCGCCACGGTTGGTTCCACCACGCCGGTTGCCATCAATGCAAAATCCGATGTGCCGGATTTGGCATGGGAGTATGTGAAGTTCGTGACCGGTGAAGAGGGTGCAGAGGTTCTGGCTGATAACGGAATTTTCCCGGCAGCTGAGTCCCAGACCATCAGCAGCAAGCTGGCTGCAATCCCGGGATTCCCAGAGGATGGGCAGGAGGCTCTTAAGACCACCAGCTGGGTTCTGGACCGTCCGCTGGACGCCAAGATGGCAGCTGTAAGGAAGGTGCTGGAGGAAGAGCATGACCTGATTATGATTGGCGAGGAAGATGTGGACACAGGTATTGCCAACATGAACCAGAGAGCACAGGAAGCCAGGGAAGACTAACAGCATAAACCGGCTTATGAAGCAGTACGTGTATTAGGATAACAAGCAAAGAGCGTCTGATTAACGTGGCAGCGAGGGTTGGACGCTCTTTTTGCGCCTTAAAATGAGGAAAATGGTGATTAAAATGACAGGAAAACAGAAAAAAGTATTGAAGAGGAACGTCATCGGCTACTCTTTCATCCTTCCTAATTTTATCGGATATTTTATATTCATCTTTATTCCGGTAATATTGACCTTTGTCTTATGCGTGATGAAATGGGACGGCTCCAGCACACCCATGGAGTTTGTGGGACTTAAGAATTTCGTGAAGCTGTTCCATGACAGCGGCTTTCGGATTTCTGTCACCAACACCCTGTATTACGCGGTGTTTACCGTGCCCCTTACCATGGTGGCGGCCCTTCTCATCGCGGTGCTGTTAAATTCCAAGATAAAGGGGATTGTGGTGTACAGGACCGCATTCTTCTTCCCATACGTGGCCTCCCTGGTGGCAGTGGGCGCTGTGTGGAACATGCTGTTCCAGCCGGAATTCGGCCCTGTCAATGAGTTCCTGAAATTTATCGGCATCGCCAATCCGCCCAAATGGTGCGCATCCACGGACTGGGCCATGACGGTTATCATCATTGTCAGTGTGTGGAAGTATATGGGGTATTACATGGTGGTATACCTGGCGGCCCTCCAGGGCATTTCCCAGGATTTATATGAGGCTGCCAGCATCGACGGTGCCACAGGACTTAAGAAATTCCGCTATATCACCATTCCCATGTTAAAACCAACCACGTTTTTTGTCATCATCATGATGACCATCCAGTGCTTCAAGGTCTTTGACCTGATATATGTTATGACCGGCGGCGGACCCGGCAGGTCCACCAATGTGCTGGTGAACCATATCTACAACGCAGCCTTTGTGGACTTTAAATTCGGCTATGCCAGCGCCAGCGCCCTAGTGCTCTTTGCCATTGTGCTGGTAGTGACTCTGGTCCAGTTCCAGGGTGAGAAGAAGTTCACGGATTACGTATAGGAGGGGCATAGGATGGAGACAAGGACGTTAAAAAGTAAATTATTTATCTATATGCTGTTAAGTGCGCTGGCAGTGCTGGTGGTCATTCCCTTTGGATGGATGCTCCTGGCATCCGTAAAGACCAGCAACGAGGTGTTCAGTATTCCCATGAAGCTGTTTCCAAAGGAATTCCAGTGGGTGAACTACCAGACTATATGGGATAAGATTCCCTTATTGGTTTTCTTTAAAAATACCTTCAAGATAGCAGTATGCACCACCCTGCTTCAGGTGCTGACCAGCTGCTTTGCTGCCTACGGATTTTCCAAGGTGGAATTTAAGGGACGGGATTTCCTGTTTCTGGTATCAGTCACTACCTTTGCAGTGCCCTGGCAGGCGTATATGGTTCCCCAGTTTGCCCTTATCTCCAGGATGGGTCTGACGGATTCCCACCTGGGACTGATTCTGATGCAGGCGTTCTCCGGATTTGGCGTGTTCTTAATCCGGCAGTTCATGATTGGAGTGCCCAACGAGCTTTTGGAGGCAGCCAGGATTGACGGGCTTTCCGAGTACGGTATCTTTGCAAAGGTAGCGTTGCCCTTGGTGAAGCCGGGTATTGCAACCCTGGTAATCTTTACATTTGTAAATATATGGAATGACTTTATGGGACCTTTGATTTACTTAAACAGCACCAGGTTAAAGACAATCCAGCTGGGCATCCGCATGTTCATTTCCCAGTACGGGGCTGACTATGCGCTGATTATGGCTGCTTCGGTGTGCTCCCTCATACCTGTGCTGATTGTGTTTATGGTATGCCAGAAATGGTTTGTGGAAGGTATTACGGCCGGCGGCGTCAAGGGATAATAGATGCAGGGATGAGGCGGTAAACGGCTGTTTGATAGGAGGGCGCAGGTGAAGAATCATAAAATAGATATGAAATGGTGCAGTGATTACTGCAGGAAATACTGGCCGGAGGAATGCGCCCATATCCTGCGGATTGCAGATGACGCAGTGGAACAGAGGTTCCTGTTTGACCTGCCCTGGGATATGGAGCAGACGGCAAAGGCCGTGGAATTTAAGGGAAGGATAGACTGGCAGCATATGCCGGACGGGGACCCGGAATTCATATATCAGTTTAACCGGCACCGCTATTGGATTTGTCTGGGCCAGGCATATGCCCTGACCGGGGATGAAGCATATGCCGGATGTTTTGTCAGCCAGCTGTGTTCCTGGCTGGAGGACAATCCTGTCTGCCGGGAGACAAAAAATACTACCTGGCGTACCATAGAGGCGGGCATCCGGGGGGAAAACTGGGTGAAGGCCATGGAGTATTTTGAGGATTGCCCTGTTGTGACGGAGGATGTAAGGGCAAGGTTCCTGGAAGGACTCCGGGTCCACGGTGAGTATCTGATGGACTGCCGGGTGCCCTTCAGCGATAAGAGCAACTGGGGTGTGCTGGAGAGCCATGGGCTGTTTGATATCGGCGCATATCTGATGAAATGCAGGGGGAGCGAAGCTGGTGCGTATGCAGCAGCCCCGGCCCGGACAGGGCGGGGGGAAGCCTATGCGGCGGAGGCAGCTGCACGTCTGGAACGGGAGCTGGATATCCAGATTATGGACGACGGTGTTCATTGGGAACAATCTCCCATGTACCACAATGAGGTGCTGCGCTGTGTCCTGGAGGTTCTGCGTGTGGCGGAGCGCCAGGGTATCATCCTGCCTGCGTCCCTTTATGACAGAGCCAGGGCAATGGCCCATGCGGACCTGGCCTGGATGAAGCCGGACAGGACCCAGCCCTGCAATGGAGACAGTGACAGGACCGACCTGCGGGATGTGTTTACCCCTGCTGCATGGCTGTTAAAGGACAGACAGCTTCGGTATGCCGGATACAGCCGGCTGGATTTTGAAAGCGTATGGGAGCTGGGGGCGGAGGCTGCCCTGGAATATGAGAGCATGAGTCCCAAGATGCCGGAATGCCATTTTTATGCACTGAGGCAAAGCGGCAACTGGTGTCTGCGTTCCGGCTGGGGAGAAAATGCAGATTACCTGCATTTTAAATGCGGTTCACTGGGAGGGGGGCACGGCCATTTTGATAAGCTGCACATAGACCTGACCATGGCCGGTGAGGATATACTCATAGATTCCGGAAGATATACCTATGTGGACGGAAGCCTGCGCAGACAGCTTAAATCCTCCTGCGCCCACAATGTGCCGGTGGTGGACTGGCAGGAATACACCCAGTGCGTTGGTTCCTGGGATGTGAAGGGAAGGACGGCTGCCGGCGGACAGGACTGGAACCAAAAGGGGCCATATACATTTTTACAGGGCGCCCACCTGGGATATATGGAAAACGGCATACTGGTAAACAGGCGGATTCTTTCCATCGGCTCCCGCATCCATGTGATTGCAGATGAATTTTACGGCGCGGGAACTCATGTGTGCAGCCAGATATTCCATTTAAATCCGGCCGGAACCGTGGAAATGAGGGAGGATGGCTTTCTGTACCACGGGGTCAGGACAGATGCTGTTTTTTACCGGTTGGAACCATCTGCGGATGCATATACGGGAGGAATGGAACTGGAGGAAACACCTGTGTCCTTCCATTACAATCAGATGGAATATGCGCCCTGCGTCAGCTTCTGGAGGGAATGCCCCCTGTTCTGTTCCATGGTGACCGTGGCTGCGGGATATGAAAAAGGAACTGAACATCCTTACACGGTCAGCCGCGTGCCTGTAACCTCGCCTGTAACCGGCAGATGCCTGGGCGGGGATGAGGCAGAGGCCCTGCGGATCCAGGATGGAACCCATTCCTGGCTGGTGGTTGTAAACCACAGGGAAACCGGGGCGGACGGAGAATACATCGGGGCAGAGGGACATTACGGCCTGGGCCGCATGATGGCCTGCGACGAGACGGATGAGGGGAGCCGGATGACCGTGCTCCAGTGGTAGGACAGAAAAATGATTCAGAAAAGGAGCAGAACATGCAGACAAAGGACCGTTTACAGACCTATAAAATCATTGACAAAAGAGAGGCGGAAACCTGCCTGGATACAGCCGTGGACCTGGTGCGGGAGAATCTGAAAACCTTTACAGAATGGTTTCCGGATTCCAACAGCCGGAACCGGTTCTATCCCAGGAGCGCCAACCGGGAGTGGACCACGGGATTCTGGACCGGGGAAATATGGCTGGCCTATGAGAGGACAGGAGAGCCTGTTTTTAAAGAGGCTGGCCTGCTCCAGGCAGAATCCTTTCTGGAGCGCATAAGAAACCGGGTGGATGTGGACAACCATGATATGGGATTTTTATACACCCCCTCCTGCGTGGCTGCTTACCGGCTTACCGGCAGCCGGACTGCCAGAAAGGCAGCCCTGATGGCTGCGGACAACCTGATGGGAAGGTTCCAGGAAAAAGGCCAGTTCTTTCAGGCCTGGGGGGAACTGGGAGCAAAGGACAATTACCGGCTGATTATAGACTGTCTTCTGAACATGCCGCTGCTGTTCTGGGCCAGCGAGACGACCGGAGAGGAACGGTACAGGAAAAAGGCAGAAGCCCATATACGGACAGCCATGAACTGTGTTATCCGGCCGGACCACAGTACCTACCATACATATTTTTTTGACCCGGACACAGGCCTTCCCGTAAAGGGTGTCACCCACCAGGGCAACCGGGACGGCTCTGCCTGGAGCCGCGGCCAGGCATGGGGAATATACGGAAGCGCTTTGAGTTACAGGATTGAAAAAAAGCCGGAATATATGGATATATTCCGCAAGGTAACGGATTATTTCCTGGAGCATTTGCCGTCGGACCTGATTCCTTACTGGGATTTTGACTTTGACGACAACAGCCCGGAGCCCAGGGATTCCTCCTCAGGGGCTATTGCTGCCTGCGGAATGCTGGAGATGGCCAGACATATGGAGGCCAGGGAGGCTGCTTACTACACGGATATGGCCGGGCGGCTGGTGAAGGCTCTTGCCAGCCAATGCGCCGTAAAGAGCCCGGATGAGTCCAACGGCCTTCTTCTCCACGGAACCTACGCCAGGGCCAGCGCAGGCAATCCATGCGCGGACCGCGGGGTGGATGAATGCAATACCTGGGGGGATTACTTTTATATGGAGGCATTGACCAGGCTGGCGGGGGAGTGGGAGCCGTATTGGTATTAAAGCGCGGCCTCGCTGCTTTCCGGCAGCAGCAGGGCGGCAGAGGCAATGAAGGTATCGGATTCATGCTCAATTGTCAGCTGCCCGCTGTACCTGCCGGTGATGCGTTCAATCAATTTGATGCCGTATCCATGCTCATCCGGATTTTCCTTGGAGGTTTTAAAGAGCCCGTGTTCCATGATAACAGGGGTTTCGTATGTGTTTTCTGTTTTTACAATTAAGAATCCGCCGGACACATTTGCTTTCAGTGAGATGTGTTTCTGGTGCTGTGTCACCTTTTGGCAGGCTTCAATGGCATTATCCAAAAGATTGCAGAACAGGCTGCATAAATCAATTTCGGCAATGGTCAGGACCGGGGGAATTCTCGCGCTTATATCCAAAGGGATACCCTTTTCATCCGCCATCTGTTTTTTGATGGTGAGGACGGCATTGATAATCTCATGCTCGCAGTAACGCGGGAGTGCGTTTTTATCCAGGCAGCTGCGGGATTCCTTCAGTAAGCCAGGTATTGTATCCAGGCTGTTTTCATTTTTCAGTGACTGGCGGATGGCCTGCAGATGGGCGGAAAATTCCTGTTTCATGATTTCCATGTTGTCCATATGTTTCTGCGCCAGCTGATAATATCCCATCTCAGTCTGACGCTGGGCATAAAGGGCAGTCAGATTTTCTTCAATTTCTATTTTTTCCACCAGATTGTCGATGGAAAAAATCATGATTAAATCAACGATAATATTGAGAAACAAAATAAAATTACCCATTGAGAATGCAGTCCTGTCCGGCATCTCGTAGGTTTTAAGAGAGATGCAGAATAAAAGCAGCTGATACAGGGGTAGGATGATATATAATAACAGCTCTTTATGTTTCAGCCTGTTTTCCGTTATTTTTCTGCACGAAATAATCAGTATGATAATTGCCAGGAAAATCATGGCCTGCAAAGGGATGGATATGATTTCCATGATACCCTGGGGCGCTGTGAGAATCTGGTCTTTTGAAAACAGATGAGGCAAAAGCCGGCCTGCCAGGAAAAAGGCAGACAGCTCGGCGGTAATTAACGTAAATATTGCAAGTGACTTCATGGATAAGGTGCCGTCAAAGGCCAGAAGGGCCATGGAGACGAGGCATAGGAGGTTGATAAAAATGTAAATGCCGGAAGCTGGCAGCAGCAGGACACGGGGACTTGCGCACAGGATTAGGGTCCCCATGGAGGCTATCATCAATACTGCAAAAAGAGTCAGTTTCCACCATTTATTAAACAGACGGTGCTTTTTTATATGGAGCAGGCTGCAGAGAAAAAAGGCAGATATGGCACAGTGGAGCATACAATCCAGCAGAATGGATTCCATCATCATAAAATCAGTCATTTGTTACACCTCTTTCGCGGTTCTTTTCTATTATATTTTGTTGTTTTAGCTGGTTACAGGAATTTGTTATCATGGTTTCTATATCAGCAATCGGAGCTTGATTGGATATCAGGGCGTATATGGTAGAGAGCTGGTTGGCAAAGTCATGCTTTAAAAGCCGGTGTTCATGCAGCTGTTTTTGAATCTGTATATAACATTCATATTCATTTTTTTGCTGAAGCGCCAGAAGTTCCAGTTCTTCCTGGCGCTGTTTCTTATGTATCAGATTTGTAAGTGAAGACAGGAGTATAAAATCAACAATAAATCCTAAGATAAGAAATATATTCCCCACAATAATCATCCATAGGGATGGTTTATCAAACAGGCACATGCATACAGTAAATGTTATGTATTGATAGATGGGAAACAGGCAGTACAGGAACAGCATTTTTGAATGGCGGTACGCTTTAATCATCCACCAGACAGCAGGAGCGGTTGCAGTGAGAAGGAGCATGGACATATTGGTAAAGGTTATACCGGCTAACATATAAAGATTATTGCCTGCAAAATCCGCGTATGCTTTAAGATGCAGATACGTGTAGAAAGAATAAATACATATCAGCTCAGCGCCCATTGAAAGAGATAATATGTAAAACAGCATTCCAAAGCATTTGGCAATGGTATCTGAATATAACAGCCGTATAAGGAAAAATGTAAAGCTGCAGACCATGAATGCATGTAACTCTATGTACTTCTGCAGGGGCAGGAAGATTAGACCCAGAAGGAAAAACCCCAAGGCGAAAAGCAGCCATGTTTTAAATTTTGTAAAAAATCTGGGAGTTCCTATGGACATGGTTGATAATGTGACGATTAGGTTGCTGATTAAATACGATAGCTGGATATATATAAAATATGTGTCATAGTGAATCATTACGGGCGTGCCACCTCCTCCTGCGTATATTGTTTTGATTTATAATTAGAAATACCGTCATTAAAAGCAGTATATTTTAAGCCGGAATTTAAAAGGCAGTTTGAAGAATCAATCATATTGTTAATATCATCCATGGATGCGTGGTCGGAAACCATTGCATGGATGGTGGAAAGCATATTTGCAAATTCATGTTTTACCAGTCTGTGCTGTTCCAATTGCTTTTGAATTTTCAGGTAACATTCATACTCATTTTTTTGCTGAAGCGCCAGAAGTTCCAGTTCTTCCTGGCGCTGTTTCTTATGTATCAGATTTGTAAGTGAAGATAAGAGTATAAAATCAACTATAATCCCCAATATAAGAAATATGTTTCCAACAATAATCATCCAGGGAGATGGTTTTTCAAACAGGCACATGCAGACAGCGAAGGTTATGTATTGATAAACAGGAAGCAGGCAATACAGGAACAATACCTTTGAATGAAAGCAGGCCCTAATCATCCACCAGACAGCAGGAACAGTAGCGGTGAGAAGGAGCATGGACATATTGGTAAAAGTAATACCTGTTAATATATAGAGATTATTTCCTGCAAAATCCACATATGCTTTGAGATGAAGAAATGCCCGGAAAGAATATATACATAATAATTCGGCACTGATTGAGAGTACTGACAGATAAAGAGTTATACCTGTACTTTTTAGAAACGAATCTGAATACAGCGACCGTATAATGAAAAACGTAGCACAGGTAGCAGCAAGCACATGAAGTACCACATGGTTCTGTAAAGAAAAAAGAAACACAGTCAATAGTAAAAAAATTGCGGAGAACAAGAACCATGTTTGTAATTTTGAAAAAAATCTGGGAGTTCCCAGGGCTGTAACTGTCAGGCCCAAAATAAGTGTGCTTATAAAATAGGAAAAGATAATGGAAAAAAAGTAAGTGCCAAAGTGAATCATTCTGGATGCCTCGCCTCCCGGACAGATTGTTTTGGTCTGCGGTCACAAATACATTCATCAAAAGCCATATAAGTTGGTTCGGAATTTAAAAAGCAGTTTGAAGAAGATATCATATTATCAATATCATCCACAGAAGCCTGGTTATAAACCATTGCATAAATGGTGGAAAGCTGGTTTGCAAATTCATGTTTTACCAGTCTGTGCTGTTCTAATTGCTTTTGAATTTTCAGGTAGCATTCATACTCATTTTTTTGCTGAAGCGCCAGGAGTTCCAGTTCTTCCTGGTGTAATTTTCTTTTTATCAGATTATCCAGGGAAAACATGAGAATCCAATCAATGAAAAAGCCTAATATCAGGAATATATTTCCTACAATTATCATGTGTGCAGAAGGAGAGTCAAATAGGCTTATGCAGATGTAAAATAAAACAAACTGGTAAATTGGAAATATACAATATAAAAAGCTTTCCTTGCATCGTATATAGGGCCGCAAAATCCAATATATTGGTGGTATTACAGCGGTAAGTGTAAGTAATGACATGTTACTGAATGTAATTCCAACCAGCATAAACAGATTATTACCTGTAAAATCGTCATAAGCCTTTAAATGGAGAAATTTCCAAAGCAGTAATATACATATTATTTCAGCCGGACAGGAGATGGTAGTAGTGTAAATGCTCATGACGGCACAATTTTTTGGGAACTGAGGAAAAATAAACATGAGCATGATAAAATTCAGTAATGTAGCCAGACAAATATGTAAAAGTATATTTTTTTGTACCGGTAATAACAAAACAAAAATAAATAATATGCCAAAGGAATACAATAAGATATCTTTTATCTTGAATTTGTTCCTGGGCATTCCAATGGATATTGTAGAAAAGGACACAATGAGATTACCTATGAAGTAGGATATAAAAATAGGATAAAGGCAGCTATCAAGAGTAAGCATAATCATTCTCCAGTTTGGTTGTGTAATAAAATATCACATCTGTACACGATATATTTAATATTTTCTAATAGTTCATAATTCGATATCAGTGCGTTATTCATCCAAAAATGGTTTATGATATCAAAAAGGCGGCTGAAAGGACTCTCCCTTTTCTTCAGCAGAACATAATACAGATGCTATGAAGCTATCCAGCATATCGGATGAAGCGCCTGTCTGCTGTAAAGCGTATAATGTCTGGAGCTGATTAGCGTACTCATGTTTCATGAACCGCTGCTTTTCCAATTGTTTTTGTATCTGATAAAAGTAATGGTACTCATCATTTCTCCTGTCATGAAGCTGGCTGAGGTTTTCAGCGGCTTTTTTCTTTTCTTTCAGATGTTCCATGGAGAAAAATAGAATAACATCAATTATTAAATCAAGGGCGAGGAAAAGATTCCCAATCACGGCTGTCTGTAAGGATAGCTGTGAAAGTATGTTTAAACATATAAAAAACAATATGAACTGGTAGATGGGAAACAGGCAGTAGGGAATGATATCCAGAACATCCTTTTTATTCCGAAGCAGCTTGAAAACCATGGAGGAAAGCATCATCATTGCCAGCAAAAACATATTGGAGAAGGTAATGCCAACAGAAAACTTTATATTGTTGTCAAGGCCCTGATACATCCTTGTGCCGAGAAGATAGGTCAGGCATACCATGCAGCCTAATTCTCCGGCAATCCCCATAAATGCATAATAACAGGTCAGACACATTGTTGTGCGCACGGATGTTCCGAATAAAAAATAAATATTAAAAAAAGTAAAACAGAAAGCCAGGAATATATGCAGGGGAATTATCCTCTGCAATGGTATGGCAGCCAGTATAAATCCGATATTTAAAGCTGCAAAGCCAAACCAAATGAAGAGCTTTGAATGCTTTTGAGGCGTATACATCATAATCATCCCAAAGGACCCCACGAATCCTCCGATTATATATGAGAGAATGGGCAGCCATATATCACAATCTAATTTAACCAATGTATTGCTCCTTTTATTCATGGACAACAGGTTACTGTAAATATTATAAGCAGAAAAGGGGAGACAGACAATGATGAATTATGCATATTTTGCAGGAATTATGTAAATCATGCAAACCGTATTGTAAAAGTTAGGAAGTACTTTAAAATATTATATAAAATCCGGCGGAGGAGGTAATGTAATGACAAAAGAGAAAAAGAATATCATATCCCGATGTGTGATGTGCGGCGCATTCATACTCTGTTTTTTTGCAGGTACAATTTTTTCACCACTGGAAGCTGGTGCGGCAGCATCGTCTATCATCAATAGACACAATAAAAATTTTACAAAACCTGAAGATGCGATTGAATACTATGTAAAGAAGATATCTGAAGGTGACTTTTCGGGAGCGCTGGATGCCTGTGCAGGAAATGGAGGATTTGACTTTGTCGCATTTAGTGAGGAAGCTGGTTTTATTATACCTTTCAACCAATGGCCTGACCAATATAAAATGTATAAGGATATGAACGAGATATATGATGCAAACAATCTGGTAAAACAGACGAAAGAACTGATTTGGTCACTATTAGAACCCGATATTGATTTTGCACAGACTTATAGCACACAAACTTTAAACGCGGCAGAGATAAGTAACAATCTGAATCCGTCCAGGTTGGCATCGCTTGAGGTGGTTAGGATGGAAGATGATTACATCAGAGAAAGCAATAAACAAAAAATGGCGGATAATTGTAAAAAAATGGCCAAACGATATAGAGCGGATGAGTATAAGGAATATGCTGTTTTATATAAATGGGAAGACAGATACTATTCAGGAGGTTATACCTTACTAAAATTTGGAAAAAATTGGAATATCCTTGGCCCTTATGCTACCTATTGGGGCAGCACCCAAGAATTGACCGAGACAACTGAAAAGGCTTTTAATCAAAAGATAGTTGACTATAAAAAAGAAAAATAATGATGTAGCAGGAGATGAAATGGAAAAGATAAAAGGTGGAAAAATTACTTTTATAGGGGCGGTCATGGTTTTAACTATGTGCATGACCATTACAGCATATGCAGGCTGGCAGAAGAATGGAAGCGCGTGGAAATATGACTATAATGGAAGCTATTTGACTGGAGCATGGGATATCAACGGAAAACGGTATTATTTTGACCAAAACGCAAACATGGTTACTGGGTGGAAGGCGATAAACGGTAACTGGTATTATTTTAATGCAGACGGCCCTATGGCATTTAACCAGTGGGTTGGGGATTATTATGTTGGAAGTAATGGGGCAATGCTTACTGACTCCTGGGTTGGCTCCTATTATGTGGGGGCGGATGGTAAATGGGACCGGCAGAAGGCGGCGGGAGGCCTGATTCAAGATAACATTATGGACAATTTGGGCAATTCCAACAATGAGTATTTCATATGTGATATACAGAGTTTTGAAGATGCAGGCGGTGCCTACAGGACAAAATGTACGATAGCAAAGGCAGTTACAGTCCCCTCCTCTTTTGAAAGTAATAGAAGGATTGGTGAAAAGGTGAGGATTGGAAATTATAATTATACTGTTACACAGGGAACTGCTAACAGCAGATTTAATTACATAAGGGAAAATGATGGGATACAATGTTATTTGCTTCCCAATGTTTGTCCAAACGGAAATTCTGCTATGCGTTTCATGACTCTGGACGGGGAAGGATGGCTTTTTGACGGAGCTGGGACAGACGGATATGTATATATAGCCAAATATGCAGAGATAAAGTTGATTGATGCCTCAAACGATTTCCAATTCCTTGGAAATCTTCCGGTATCAGCAACGGAGTATGTCAATGGTGAATGGAATCGGGAAGGGGTATACGCCTTGGATAACTGTCCGGGCTGGATTGAGACGGACGCAAATGGAATTATAAAAAAGATTACTGTATTGTATGATGATTAATTTAAAAACAAGCTGTTGTTTGGAGAGGATATGATATGCCATGGAAATTAATTGAAAAGATAAAGGGGCTTTTGGAGGTGCCATACACTTTTTTTCGCATTTTAGTTTTTTTCTGTACCATAAGCTTTATAAGCATTATTTATCAAAATGGCCTATCTGGCAGCCTGCTGGCTGTTCCGGCCATAATAGTTTTATATGTTCTGTTTTTCCTTTTTAGAGCGACAGGTAAAAAGATAAATAAGGAAGCCAGTGACGAATACTATTACGCAAGGTACCGAAAATCATTGCCACCGCAGGTGGAAAAGGACTTGTTTGAGTTCCTGGCATCATCGGGCAGTTTACCGGATTTTATTGATGTAGGTAAGGGCGGTATAAAAGTTGGTTATAGAAATTTCTTATTTAGGGATTATCTGTGTGAGGATATAGGTGATGCAGCAGATATGGCAGGTGTTGCCAATTGGCTGGCAGAAACCATATACTCACGGTACAAAAAAAGTTATGAAGTCAAAATAGTTTATTTTCACGATACAGAGTTTCAGGAGAATCATATAACCGGCTTTCGCCTGGAGGTAAAAAGGGAAAAGCCTGTATTACAAAAGTGGTAGGAGCGAGGAGGAATGAGAATGAATAAAGTTATGTGGAGCGTTTTGCCGATGGCTATTGTATTATGCTGTGCATGCGGAAAATCGTATACGTGTGATGAATGTGGAAAAACCTTTCATGGAGATGCCTACTATGATAGTTTCGACGAAGATTTCATTATGTGTGCATCCTGTGCAGAGGAATACTATTCTCCGTTACCCTACAGTAATTTTAAGCTTACTGGCAGCAGGCAGAATCAAGATGCTGATGTGAAGGAAATAAGTACGAAAGCAGATATCTCATCAGAAAAGAATCAGGAGAATTATAGTATTAAAGCGGGGAGCAGCTTTAGTGAGGGAAAGGCATTTGCTTATATTTACAGAAATGGCGGGGAGGAATATGCTTATATTGATTCACAGGGTGAAATCATATTTGAACTTCCGTCAGGATTTACATATGGAGATGAATTTCATGAAGGATACGCAGTGATAACAGACTGGGATTATGGGAAAGGCAAAGACCATACGGCACTTGGGCATATGTATGCGTTGATTGATGAAAAAGGCAATATTGTCATTGAACCGGGTATATATGATTTTATTGGCAGGGTATCGGAGGGGGCCGCATTTACATTTGTTTGTGAGAAGGATTATAAAGGGAACAGGATTGAAACAAAATTTGTATCACCCAATAACGAGGAGATATTTAGTGTTGACCCGGCCTTGGTGGTGGAAGATTATGATGAGGCCCCGGAATATGCAAAATATGTGATACATGATATAAAAAATATTTATTTTATTGATGGATTAGTGTCGATGCAGGGAGTCAATCAAGCGGCCAATGCAGGAGATATACTGGTCTATGACAGCAAAGGAAACCAGGTTTTTTTCTTTGAATGGCTGGGCGACGGGGACAACGCCAGACGTATCTGGAATAAGCCGTTAGGTTCAGAAAAAACGAATTATTTTCTTAACGCTCCGAATAATTGGAGCAAACGTGATTATCCTGCGGGGTTATTCCTTATTTACGACAGAAAAAATTGTACGATTAATAAATATTATCCGGATGCCGAATTTTCTACGAACCAGGAGGCAATGGCCGATGGTTATGTCATGGGATATTTGAAGGAGAAGAATCGCAGCTGCGGCGTTGTTGTTTATGATTATCAGGGCAGCAAAATCTCAGAAAACAGGGAATTGGATATAGAGAGTATAAGAGAGACAGATGCTAATTATTGGGTAGTTGAACTGCAGAATAAATATTACGGAATCATGGACCAAACATCCAAACTTCTTTTTGAACCAATTCAGGGCAAGATTGTATATGTTGGAGAGGGAAAGTTTTATTGTGATGGGACTGGTGATGTGATTGATGCAACGGGAACGGTTCTATTCAATACCCCCTATGATTTAAAGTATGGATATGCCGGATATGATAATGAATATGATATGGAGTATAGGATTTATAAGAATGGATATATCATGGTAAAAGATGGGAAGGACTATTATTATATGGATGATAATGGAAAAATTTTAAATCACTAAACAGATTTCCTCAGGAGGATACTGGTATGGGAATAGCAAGGTATTACCAGATTGTATGTGTTTCTTCACAAGACAATTTGGTATTGGTTTTTGAAAGAAGAGGTAATTGTGATGAAGGGTATAGTAAATAAACGATTCTGGCTGACTCTGCCTGTATTGGGGGCGGCTGTCATAATAACATTTTTCCTGATTCAAGAAATGGTATCCTATGGTGAAGAGCCCATTGACAGCAGCGTACAAAATGATTTTTCATATCAGGATGGGCAGTGGATATACTATATTGACCTGGGAAAAATTATGCGGCTGAATATCAAGGGCGATAAGGCGGAAGTTGTCATGCAGCCAGAATATACAGTTGATGGAAGCGGAAACCAGATTGAAGCAAATCTGACCTATTTGGGAAAGGCAGGAGGTAAAATAATATTTCAGTCCGGTACCTCTGAAATAAAAACGTTTACTGGAAAAAAAGCCAAAAAACTAAAAGGAACCACGGTAAACAATATTAATAAACAATTGGTTGTCAGTGCAGATGCAAAGAGGCTTGTGTGGTTGGAAAACCCTAATTTCAATGGGGATAATAAAAACACACTGGTGCAGCTTCCCATTGGAGGTGGCATTACGAAAAGAAAAAATCTGGAAGCTGAGAATGTGGAGCTGATTGGAGATTATGATAAGGTATGCTACTTTATAGAAAAGGCCGGAGAGGATAATGCGGAGGAAAATTCTTTGTGGAAGCTGGATTTAAGCAAAGGAAGGGTGCCGGACAAACAATTGATGATAAATAAATTTCCGGCGGTAAGTGCCTGCCTGGCAGAGGGAAATATATATTATGCTAGCGATAGTATATATAAGATTGATTTAATGGATTCCAATTTGAAAACAGTTAAAATATACGATGATAAACCCAATATAATAAAGTATTGCGATGGCAGAATATATTGCGGAAATAAAGAAAGAGGAATCATATACAGCATAGACCTTTCCGGCAGCGGGTACAGGGAACTGTATACCGGTTACAATGGAACAGCTATGGATGCCGGCAAAGACTATGTGTCAGTTGGATATCCGCAATCTGAGACATTCAGAATCATACGCATCAATGAATAAGGTAACCAATAACACGCTGAAAAGAGATGAAAATGAAAGAAAACATAATTCGAAAAGTTGTTTTTGCCGGAGCTGTCCTGGTTTCAATGCTGTCCATGTCTGCGCCGGCAATGGCGGCCTGGCAGCAGAGCGGAGATACATGGAAGTATGAGAACAACGGTACATATCTGACTGGTTGGTGGAAGATAGGTGGTTCCCGGTATTATTTTGACCCGGAAGGGAGAATGCTTACTGACTGGCAGTATCTGAACGGATTCTGGTATTATCTAAATGCAGACGGTTCCATGGCACATGACCAATGGGTAGGAAATTATTACGTTGGCAGCAATGGGAGAATGGTCAGGAATGCCTGGATAGGGGAGTATTATGTAGGGGGCGACGGGGCCTGGATTCAGGATAATCAGAATGTACAGCCAATGTATGAAGCATATTGTGAGCAGAACTACGGGAGCCGCGTTCAAAAAATACTGTTTGCAGATATTACTCATGATGGCAGGGATGACTGTATCGTGGTTTTAGCGCCGATAACAAGAGCATATGGCAACGTGGTAATTCTTACTGCGGATAATACCGAAGTGAAGTGTCTTACAGAACTGGAATGCAGTTTTAGGACGGATTTTTATCTATATGAACAGAACGGAAAGGAATATATCCTGGGAGCATATATCGGCATATATCAGGGGTCAGGAACTTATAGTTATGAGATATTCAACCTGAATTCGGATGGCTCTAGAGTTTGTCTGGAAGAAGCCTATGTTGAGGTTTCAGATTCATCACAGATTGAAAAACAGGAGCAGATATATTCTGAAATGTTAAGTCCGTATGTTAGGAATGCAAAACTTATATACCGTGGACTTGACAATTAACAGGATATATTTCAAAGCTAATCCATCCATTTATGCCCTGATGTGTGTTTAATGGTTTATGCGAGCATCATGCTGACAGGAAAAACAAGAAAATATAGGATGAAGCTCCTGGCAGATGTAGCAGGAGCTTCTTTTTATAGCGAAGAAGTGAGATAAGCCAGATATTCATTCTTAGAAGCCTGTTGGAAGGTACGTCCGATAGGAATTATTTCTCCATTTTTTAATACAAATTCCGTACTTTTAAATGTAGCAACATGTCTTAGATGGACAATATAACTGCCATGGCAGCGGACGAAATTAGGGCCAAGTAATGGTTTTAAATTTTTAAGGCTCATGGCGGCTTTAAATGATTTTGTTTCGGTAACTATAATGGAGTGATGCTCAATTTTTTCAACGTATAAAATTTTATCAATGGGTATCCTCAGCTCATAATTGGATATATTTAAAACCAGTGAGGGAGGTGTCTTTTTTAGTTGGTTGATTGCTTTTTCCAATGCCTTTGGCAGCATTTCTTCCAATTGTGTTTTTAAGACAAAATATAGGTGGTCGGCTTCATACACAAAAGGCGCGTAATCAATAAATCCTGTCAGGAAAATAATTTGACAGTTAGGGGCTTGCAAATTGATTTTTCGGGCGATTTCGATTCCGTTTATTTCCCCCAATCGTATATCTAAAATGATGATACTATAGTCAAAGGAATTTTCTTTTAATATATGTATCAGTTTTTCTGGTGATAACTGTGTAAAGGAGTATTTTTTATTTTCAGCTTGCTGATGCAGGAGGAAATTATATATGAATCTCTGCACATAAGACATCTGGTTTAAGTCGTCATCGCAGATACAAATTTTCATGGTTACGGTATACCTTTCTGGCAATATTTTATACTTTATATTATAAATTAGATACGTAACCCAAACAATATTAAATCCTTGTAAATAATGAAGATTAGATGTAAATTATGCAAATCCGGTTATATGTAAGAAGATAAATAAACCAGGCAAACCTTCGACAAAGTACGACAGTAAATTGGCAGCTGGCTTTATCCATTGTCTGAGCCGGAGGCCCGGTGTACGGATAATACCGGGCAGCGTATACTAGAGTATGACGGAAAAGACAGTAAAACAAGTATTCCTATTGAAATTGTAGGAATACTATGATATAGTAAAAAGCGTAGATGAAGCTTTTAACTTTAGGACTACAGAAAGGCGGATTTTGATTATGAAACAATTAATTTATCTGGATAATGCGGCTACCACGAAGACCAGGCCGGAGGTGGTGGAAGCCATGCTTCCATATTTCACGGAATATTACGGGAATCCCTCCTCGGTCTACGACTTCTCCACAGAGAGCAAGAAGGCCGTGAACCATGCCAGGGAAACCATTGCCCAGTCCCTGGGGGCCAAAACCAATGAAATATATTTCACGGCAGGCGGCAGCGAGGCCGACAACTGGGCCCTGGTGGCCACGGCTGAAGCCTATGAAAATAAAGGGAAGCACATCATTACCACAAAGATAGAGCACCACGCTGTTCTCCACACCTGCCAGTACCTGGAGAAGAGGGGATATGAGGTGACCTATCTGGATGTGGATGAGAACGGGGTGGTCAAGCTGGATGAGCTTAAAAGGGCCATCCGTCCTGATACCATTCTCATATCGGTTATGTTTGCCAATAATGAGATTGGCACCATTGAGCCCATCAAGGAGATTGGGGCCATTGCCAGGGAACACGGGATTCTGTTCCACACCGATGCGGTACAGGCATTTGCCCATGTGCCTATCCATGTGGATGAATATAATATTGACATGCTCAGTTCCAGCGGTCACAAGCTGAACGGGCCAAAGGGAATCGGGTTTCTCTATATCCGCACAGGCGTGAAGATTCGTTCCTTTATCCACGGAGGCGCCCAGGAACGCAAGCGCCGTGCCGGTACAGAGAATGTGCCGGGCATTGTGGGATACGGCAGGGCCGTGGAGCTGGCCATGGCTAATATGGAGGAGAGGGCTGCCCAGGAAACGGGACTGCGGGATTATCTGATGAAGCGGGTCATGGACGAGGTGCCATTTACCAGGATTAACGGCTCACGCACCAGCCGTCTTCCCAACAACGTGAATTTCGCTTTCCAGTTTATTGAAGGTGAATCTCTTCTCATTAAGCTGGATATGGCAGGAATCTGCGGTTCCAGCGGCTCGGCCTGCACCTCAGGGTCACTGGACCCCTCCCATGTGCTTTTGGCCATTGGGCTGCCTCATGAGATTGCCCACGGTTCCCTCCGTCTCACCTTAAGCGAGGAGAATACAAAGGAAGAAATCGACTACGTGGTGGAGCAGATTAAGGAAATCGTGGAGTATCTGCGCGGAATGTCGCCGTTGTATGAAGATTATATGAAACACAATGGAAACAAGGAAAAATAATATACAGGCAAATGCCTGTATCAAGGATAAGCTTAGAAGCATACCAGGAGGAAATAGATGTACACAGAAAAAGTAATGGACCATTTTGAGCACCCGAGAAATGTGGGTGAAATTGAGAACCCCAGCGGAATGGGGACAGTGGGAAATCCTAAATGCGGCGATATCATGAGGATTTACCTGGATATAGATGACAGCCAGGTTATCCGTGATGTAAAATTTAAAACCTTTGGCTGCGGAGCGGCCGTGGCAACCAGCAGCATGGCAACAGAGCTGGTAAAGGGAAAGACCGTACAGGAGGCCATGGCAGTAACCAACAAAGCTGTGATGGAAGCACTTGACGGACTGCCTCCTGTTAAGGTACACTGTTCTCTGTTGGCAGAGGAAGCAATCCATGCTGCCCTCTGGGATTATGCACAGAAAAACGGTATTACCATTGAGGGCCTGGAAAAGCCCAAGGATAATATTGAGGAAGAGGAAGAAGAGGAGAACTATTGAGCAAGAAAGTAGTGGTAGGCATGTCAGGAGGAGTTGACTCCTCCGTGGCAGCCTGGCTGTTAAAAGAGCAGGGTTACGATGTGATTGGCGTGACCATGCAGATATGGCAGGATGAGGATACTGAGGTCCAGGAGGCAGAGGGCGGCTGCTGCGGTTTAAGCGCAGTGGATGACGCCAGAAGGGTTGCCATGGACCTGGGTATCCCTTATTATGTAATGAATTTCAAGGAAGAGTTCCGCAAAAATGTAATGGATTACTTTGTGGGCGAGTATGTGGAGGGAAGGACGCCTAATCCCTGTATTGCCTGTAACCGCTATGTGAAGTGGGAGTCCCTGCTGAGGCGGAGCATGGCCATTGGAGCTGATTACATTGCCACAGGGCATTATGCACAGATAGACAGACTGCCGGGAGGCCGTTATTCCCTTAAGACCTCAGTGACCGCATCAAAGGACCAGACTTACGCCCTTTACAATCTGACCCAGGACCAGCTGTCCCATACCCTGATGCCTGTGGGCAGCTACCACAAGGAGGAGATACGGGACATGGCGGAGCGCCTGGGGCTTCCGGTGGCCCATAAACCGGACAGCCAGGAAATCTGCTTTATCCCGGACCATGATTATGCGTCGTTCATTGAGGAATACACCGGCAGGGAGCTGCCGCCGGGCAACTTCGTGGACCTGGACGGCAATGTGCTGGGGCGCCACAGAGGCATCACCCACTATACGGTGGGACAGAGAAAGGGGCTGAACCTTTCCATGGGCCGCCCAGTGTTTGTGGTGGAAATACGCCCTGATACAAATGAAGTAGTCATCGGTGACAACAATGATGTATTTACAAATGTGCTCCGCTGCGATAAACTGAACTGGATGGCAGTTGACGGACTGCATGGTAAATCCATGGAGGTAACAGCCAAAATCAGATACAGCCACAAGGGAAGTCCCTGCACCATCCGTGAAATCGGGGAGGGTATGGTGGAATGCCGGTTCCATGAGCCGGTCAGAGCCGTGACACCGGGACAGGCCGTGGTATTTTATGACGGGGATTATGTGGCAGGCGGAGGTACCATAATAAGATGAGACAAACAGCAGGCAGGAACAGCATGTTACGTAAAAAAAGACAGGTAAAGGGTCTGGCAGCCATTGGTCTGGCAGGAATCATGGCAGCCAGCCTGGGTCTGGCCGGATGCGGCAAGTATGAGTCCAGCAGTGAGATGAAGGCCAGAATGGAGTCAGACAGCGGAGCGGTTTCCCAAATCCAGGACAGTCCGGCTGTCTGCGGTGAGTCCGGCGCACCGGATGAAAGAAGTAAGGCTGAGACCATTAAGCTGGATACAGAACGCACCACGGCGCCCATGCCCCAGTTTGAGGATACGGCGGACACGGTTTATGTGAAATCACCGGACGGCGGCAGCGTACGCATACGCTCTGCCTGCGATACAGGGGATGATTCCAACATTCTTACATATGCAAGCCCGGGGACCGGACTGAAGCGCACCGGCAAGGGCGAACAGTGGACCAGAATCGACTATAACGGAACGCCGGGCTATATATCGTCGGAATTTATAACCACCCAGGTGCCTGAGACCACGGCAGCGGCTCCCCGGGTGTGCGTGGACAGCGGGGAGATAACTCTGAATCCATCGTGGAAATACGCGGAATTTTCCAAAATCAATTCAGGCGCAGCCGTACTGTACCGTTCCGAGGCAGCAAGCCCCAAGGGCATTACGGTTTGCGTCAATGCAGGCCATGGAACCAAGGGCGGTTCTTCCGTCAAGACCCTGTGCCATCCCGACGGCACGCCGAAGGTAACCGGAGGCACCACCGGGGCAGGGGCAACCTCTGCGGCAGCTGTGTCAGGCGGCATGACCTTTGCAGACGGAACCGCTGAGAGCAGGGTGACGCTGTCCATGGCAAACATACTGAAGGAAAAGCTTCTGGCAGCAGGATATGATGTGCTGATGATTCGGGAGAGCGACGATGTCCAGTTGGATAATATAGCCAGGACCGTCATTGCAAATAACGCAAGCGACTGCCACATTGCCCTTCACTGGGATTCCACCACCAATAACAAGGGAGCCTTCTATATGAGTGTTCCCAATGTGGAATCCTACCGGAATATGGAGCCTGTAAAATCCCACTGGCAGCAGCACAACGCCCTGGGGGAAAGCCTGGTGGCCGGGCTTAAGGGGGCTGGGGTCAAGATATTCTCCGGCGGCTCCATGGCCATGGATTTGACCCAGACATCCTTTTCCACGGTTCCGTCCGTGGATATAGAGCTGGGAGATAAGGCGTCTGACCATTCTGCGGCCACGCTGAATACACTGGCGGACGGCCTGGTGGCCGGGGTAAACCAGTATTTTGGGCAGTAAACTGAAAACTGTAAATGTAAGGAAAATGTAATTCCTTCCGCATTTACAAATAAAACCCCATGCGTTACAATGAACATAACACCAAAGTTTTGTTCAAGATAAGGAGGGATTACATGAGATTAATGAAACGCCTGCTGGCAGTGGTTCTGGGAGCAGCCCTGTTATGTCCCATGACCGCTTATGCGGCTCAGTCACAGGAGGCATTGGAGCTGTATAAGGCAGTGGAAGCCAGGAACCAGAACATGACGGATATGAACGCTTTCTACGATTTCAAGATTAAAATGACAGGCAGCTTACTTGAAAATGAAGGCGTGGGTCCCCTGGACATGAGGCTGGAGATGAATATGAAGATGAATCATATGCAGGACCCCAGCCAGCTGCGCTATATGGCCTATTGCCGTATGACAGTTCCGGACAGCGAGCCCATTACCTATTCCATGTATTATATGGACGGCTACACCTATATGGATATGCTGGGACAGAAGGTGAAGTATCCCATGGCCATGGGCGACATGATGAATCAGGCCATGGCGTCATCCAATGCCTTTGATGTGCCGGAGGATTTAATTGGAGATTTCAACCTGTGGGATGAGGGCGAGAACAAGGTCATCGGCTATACCATTAACGATGCCAGGATGAACGAGTACATGCAGATGGTGCTTGGCTCTACCGGATTGTCAGGTATGCTGGACGGACTTGATATGAAGCTTCACAATATCCGCGGCGAGTACGTGGTTAACCCGGCCGGGGACTGCATTAAGATGCGTCTTAAGATGGATATGGATATGACCATGCAGGGCGAGACCTTCAGCGTGAACCTGGACGGCGATGTTGGAATCGCAGACCCGGGCCAGCCCGTGGATGTTCCGGCTCCAAACCCGGCAGAGTATACCGAGATGCAGGCACCGGCAAATTAGCCGGATTTAGAGGCTGTTTTTAAGATAGTTTGAAACTGTGCTGAAAATGTCTAAAAAATTAACGCCAACTACTACACAAAACACGGATTTTAGTGTATAATGCAGTAGTTGGCATTTTTTTGGAGGAGTACCCAAGTGGCTGAAGGGTCTGGCTTCGAACACCAGTAGGTCGGTAGCACCGGCGCGAGGGTTCAAATCCCTCCTCCTCCGTTTTGCAGACAGTACAGTCCGCGGGGACTGTGCCATAATAGGAACACATACCGGCGCAATGCCCGGAAGGGCCGTATTCACGGCTTTCCGGGCATTGCGCTTTTTGGCTGTCACTGCTGCCAGGCATACAAAAAATGCAGCCCTGGTTCATCAGGACTGCATGCGGTTTTCAGGAAATTCCTGAGGGAAATCATGTGTGGCGTTGTCGCCGCAGGGTAAATCAATTTCAGGAATGTCCCCATCCCCATAGGTGCTGCTGTTTCTGCCTGGAAGCTCCAGAGGGCCCTGTCTGTCAGGCTCCTGCCTTCCCGGTACCTGTATACCTTCCATGTGCCTCATCCCTCCGTAAACATATTTTCCACGTAGTTGCGCATTTCCTCATGACTTTTTATGCTTCTGGCCCTGTTTACCACCTGTTCCTGTTCCGGCGTGGAAAGACCGGAAAAACGGCTCATGGCTTCCGGGTTCATGGCCAGTTCCATGGTAAAGCCAATGGGAAGTTCATCTCTCTCTATCATCTTCATCACCTCATGGTTAGTATGGAAGGCGGGGATGGAAAATATGCATGGACGGATTCAGTATTTAAAACGTACCTGTGACAGAACCGGGAATGGTAAACTGTACAGCGCCCATGTAACCCGGCGCAACATCATATTCATTAAATGTAATCACAAGTTCGCCGTTTTCATTGAAGTAATAGCTCTCGTCGCCTGTCAGTCCTTTGAAATCCTCATCCGGCATATCGGATTGGTAGAAATACGCAACAGACTCATCCTGTGCCATCTGTTCCGCCATCTGGCTCTTTATATTGGCGCTGATGGCATCCAGCATTTCCGGCCGGCCGCTGAACAGGTCTTTTAAGGAAATGACATTGCCGGTGGCCTTATCTATGGTGAATACCTTGACGAACTGGGCCCCGCTGGCCATGGTAAGAGTGGTGTCAATGCGGATGGACAGGTATTTGCTGTTGTCCGTTACCACCTCGTAGCGGGAATCCAGACCATAGTGTCCTTCGCCGTTGTCCTTGGACAGTTCTTCCTCGTACATGGCAATGAGTTCATTGCCATATTCCTCAATGGACTTGTTTGCAGGAACCTGGGCGCCTTCGGTTCCTTCAATGGTTACCTGGGGAACCTTGATATCAGCCTCAAAATTATCCTTTTTATCTTCATAGGTGCGGAAAGTCACTACCTTTGCAATGGAGCCAATGACCGGAATCTGTTCCATTGCATTGGCCAGGGCCGGTGTGGAATTGGCCAGTACGGTTATGGCAATCATGGCAGCAGCAGCAGCCCCGCCTGTCTTTTTAGCAAATTTCATGATAATCACGCCTTTCTGTTCTTTTTTTGCCTGGGCAATGCCCGCAAGCATGCGTTCCTTTGCTTCCTTTGGAACCGGTATGCTTTCATATTCTGATTTCAACTTATCCATCTGTCTGCTTTCTTCCTGTTTCATGAGCATGGCTCCTTTCTGAAAAATGGTTCTGGTTACCGCCTGACGGCACCGGCTCCAGTTCCAGTCTTAACCGTTTCAGGGTGCGGTAAAGCCTGGCCTTTACCGTGTTGAGATTTTCACCTACTATGACAGCAATGTCTTCTAATTTAAGGTCCTCAAAATACCGCAGTATGATGACGGTCCTGCTTTTTTCATCCAGCTGGTTTATCATCTGTTTTAAATCCAGGTCCTGGTAATAATCCTCTGTCGGAGTTTCCGGCATTTCTTCTGTGGGGGTTTCTTTCTTTTTCCTGCGCAGCATATCCAGGCTGGTGTTGACTACGATTCGGTATATCCATGTGGAAAGGTAGTCTTTATTTCTGACCCCTTTGCAGTCCTTGATTGCCCGGTAGGCGCTTTCCTGGACCACATCCAGGGCATCATCTTCGTTACGCATTAATTTAAATGCAAGGCGGTAGTATCGTTCATAATTTTCCGTAAGGAGACGTTCTGTTTCCGCCGTATGGTTGTGGAAGCCCATGTATCTGCATCCTCCTTTCATATCCTTCTGACTGTTAGACGTCTGAGGCAATGATAAAGTTGCATCTATTTTAAGATTTTACAGATTGATTCATAAAATGCAACATCCATTGTGTTTTAAGCTGAAAAATGTTATATTGTTCATGTGACAGAATCAGTGAGACAGGAACAATGAGAGGTGTACAAAAGCATGAGAGAGGAACGTACCAAGGATATAGATGGGATGAATGATTACGAAGACATCCGGCAGGTACCGCTGGAGCCGGACAGGCCCTTGGCAGGCCGGCAGAATCCTCCTGTGGGGGATTCCTACATAGGGGGCAGACCCAGGCGCGACCGGGTTTCCAGGAGGAAACCCGGTATGGGAGACAGGGAGCCCCAGGCCCGGAAACCTGCTGCCAGGACAGGGCAGGAGAAAACAGACAACAGAAAACAGGAGGACCGTCCCCGGAAAACGAAAAAAACAGGGGATGCAGGTTCAGGAGAACGCCGGAAAGGTTCTAAAAAAGGCGTGCCCGTCCTGGCGCTTTTGTTGGTGCTGGTGCTGGGCATAGGGGCCGGTCTGGGCGGAGGCTATTACCTTTGGGGCTGGGAGCGGCCCTATACCGTGGATTTGAAAGCAGTGGAAGTGCCGGATTACGTGGAACAGGATTTTATAAGAAAGAACATTTTTTCCAGGCCGGATGTGGGGCGTCAGAAGGTGGATAAAATTGTCATACACTATGTGGCCAACCCCGGCTCCACAGCCAAGAATAACAGGGACTATTTCGACAGCCTGGCGGACCAGGACCCGCAAAAGAGCGGTTCTTCTGCCAGCAGCCATTTCGTGGTGGGCCTGGAAGGCGAGGTCATCCAGTGCATTCCGGTAAGCGAAATTGCCTACGCCAACGCCCCCCTGAACAACACCACTGTTGCCATCGAGGTGTGCCATCCGGATGACAGCGGAAAGTTCAATGATGCCACATATAAATCCGTGGTGGATTTGACAGCCTTCCTGTGCAGGCAGCTGAAGCTGACCCCGAAGGACGTCATACGCCATTACGATGTTAATGGAAAGCTCTGTCCTAAATATTATGTGGAAAACGAAGATGCCTGGGAACAGTTTCTGAAGGATGTGAAGGCAGCTATGAAGACAGAAAGTGCTGGATGAGATTATGGGGAGGGGGCAGGAAAACCCGCCCCCGTCATTACTAAAGCAAAACAAATTCCGGTTTCCTGCCATGATACACAGTAAAATATTTGAAGCCGCAGTCCAGCAGCAGTTCCCGGCAGGTGTCAAAGGCATAGCCTACGTACTCCGGCGTATGGGCGTCGGAGCCGATGGTAATCATCTCGCCTCCCAGTTCCCGGTAGCGGATGAGAATCTCCCGGCAGGGATTTGGCTGGCCCAGGCCGTACTTAAAACCGCCTGTGTTGCACTCCAGGGATTTGCCGTTTTCAATGAGAATCTTTAACAGGGGGTCAATCCACCGGCTCAGGTGCTGGTAGTCATAAAAGTCATTCTGGTGGGGGGCGTAGCGCACCGCATAATCCAGATGGCCGAAGGAATCAAAGGTGTGACACAGGTTCCTGACGCGCATCAGGGAGGCTTCAAAGAAGTCCTCAAAGCCGGGCACCTCTCCCCGCTTATTCCAGTATTCCGGGTCGTACGGGTCCATGCTCTTTACAAAGTGGCTGGAACCGATGATGAAATCAAAGGAATCACCATAACGCTTTACAAAGTGCTCCAGATATTCCTTAAGATGGTCCTGCAGCCCCAGTTCAATTCCAATGTTGATGCGGATGCGGTCCCTGTACTCTGCCTGGAGCATGCGCAGGGATGTAAGGTAGGTTGGAATATCCAGAATAAAATCGCAGTCGCAGAATCCGGAGTCGTAGTCGTGATGGTCGGTGATGCACATCTCCTTCATGCCAAGTTCTATGGCCTTCTCAATCTGCAGACCTATAGGGGTGTTGGAGTCACCGGAAAATTCAGTGTGCAGATGGCAGTCGTATATCATTGGAGCTTCTCCTTTGCTTCTATAAGTAATGACTTTTTTACGAAAATAAGAGCATTTTTATACATAACAGCATTTTCATACGCATTTCATAACAACATTATAGCAGAAAATACCCGAATGGCAAGATTCCAGTATTTTCTTAGTATAAAAAGGTCAAATATCCGTAAAAATAAAAAAAGGACTTGCCAATTCATTAGAAATTGATTACAATAGAGAGAGGTTGATTAATATTTAACAATAATATATTTTTTAACAAACTAGGAGGAATTGAATCATGGCAGTAAAAGTAGCGATTAATGGATTTGGACGTATTGGACGTCTGGCTTTCCGTCAGATGTTCGGAGCAGAAGGTTACGATGTAGTAGCTATCAATGACTTAACCGATCCTAAGATGTTAGCTCATCTGTTAAAGTATGATACAGCACAGGGCGGATATGCCGGCGTTTATGGCCAGGGACTGCACACTGTTGAGGCTGGAGAGGATTCCATCACTGTAGACGGCAAGAAGATTACCATTTACAAGGAACCAAAGGCTGCTGACCTTCCATGGGGCGAAATCGGGGTAGATGTTGTTCTGGAGTGTACAGGTTTCTACTGCTCTAAGGACAAGGCTCAGGCTCACATCGAAGCTGGCGCTAAGAAAGTTGTTATCTCTGCTCCGGCAGGCAATGACCTTCCTACTATTGTATATAGTGTAAACGAGAATGTACTGACAGCTGATGACAAGATTATCTCTGCTGCTTCCTGTACAACAAACTGCCTGGCTCCTATGGCTAAGGCACTGAATGATTATGCTCCTATCCAGAGCGGTATCATGTCCACCATCCACGCCTACACAGGCGACCAGATGATTCTGGACGGACCACACAGAAAAGGCGATTTAAGAAGAGCAAGAGCCGGCGCAGCCAACATCGTTCCTAACTCCACCGGTGCTGCTAAGGCTATCGGCCTGGTTATCCCAGAGCTGAACGGCAAGTTAATCGGTTCCGCACAGCGTGTACCTGTACCAACCGGTTCCACCACAATCTTAACAGCTGTTGTTAAGAAGGCTGGCGTTACAAAGGAAGACATCAATGCCGCTATGAAGGCAGCTGCCAGCGAGTCCTTTGGATACAACGAGGATGCGATTGTATCTTCTGACGTTATCGGTATGAGATATGGTTCTCTGTTTGATGCAACACAGACCATGGTAGCTCAGATTGCGGATGACCTGTACGAGGTTCAGGTTGTTTCATGGTATGACAATGAGAACTCCTACACAAGCCAGATGGTAAGGACAATCAAGTACTTTGCTGAGTTAGGCTAATTGTGACAACAGGACAGTGATTTTTAAGTAGACTCATGAAGGGTCCGGTCGTTTGGGCCGGGCCCTTTGTTACATGCAATGGTCCGCCGGCCCTGCCTGCGGGCGATTGTTTGCCAAAAGTAAGAATGACTCTGAAAGGGGATTTGACGATGTTAAACAAGAAAACAGTTGATGATTTAAAAGATTTACAGGGCAAAAAAGTACTGGTACGCTGCGATTTCAACGTTCCGTTAAAGGAGGGCGTTATCCAGAACTATAACCGTATCGATGGAGCCATCCCTACTATCAAGAAGCTGCTTGACCAGGGCGCTAAGGTTATTCTGTGTTCCCATTTGGGAAAACCAAAGGGCGAGCCTGTTCCGGAGATGAGCCTTGCACCGGTTGCTCCTGCTCTCAGCGAGAGACTGGGCGTAGAGGTTAAGTTTGTGGACGATGCCAAGGTAACAGGACCTGAGACACAGAAGGTTGCTGCCGGCTTAAAGGACGGCGAGGTTCTGCTGCTCCAGAATACACGCTACAGAATTGAAGAGACTAAATTCAAAGACGGCGATGCTGCCAGCGAGGCGTATGCAAAAGAACTGGCTGACCTGTGCGACGGCATTTTTGTAAACGACGCGTTCGGTACTGCCCACAGGGCGCACTGCTCCAACGTAGGTGTTACCAGATTCACCAAGGAGAATGTGGTTGGCTATCTGATGGAGAAGGAAATCAAGTTCTTAGGCCAGGCCGTAGAGAACCCGGTTCGTCCGTTCGTTGCCATCCTGGGAGGCGCCAAGGTTTCCGACAAGATTAATGTAATCAACAACCTGCTTGACAAGGTTGACACCCTGATAATCGGCGGCGGCATGGCTTATACCTTTGCAAAGGCACAGGGCCAGGAAATCGGCAACTCCTTATGCGAGGCGGATAAACTGGATTATGCTCTGGAGATGATTAAGAAGGCAGAGGAGAAGGGCGTTAAGCTGCTGCTTCCTGTTGACCATGTGGAAGGAAAGGAATTCTCCAACGAAACAGAGCATAAAGTAGTGGATGTAATTGATGCAGGCTGGTCAGGATTTGACATTGGGCCTAAGACCATTGCTCTCTATAAGGATGCATTACAGGGTGCCAGGACAGTTGTGTGGAACGGACCTATGGGCGTGTTCGAGTTCTCCAACTTCGCAGAAGGCACACTGGAAGTCTGCCGTGCTGTTGCCGGCCTGGCAGATGCCACCACTGTAATCGGCGGCGGTGATTCCGTTAATGCTGTGAAGAGACTGGGCTTTGCTGATAAGATGACCCATATCTCCACTGGCGGCGGCGCTTCCCTGGAATTCCTGGAAGGCAAGGAACTGCCGGGCGTGGCTGCAGCTGACAATAAATAGTGATTGTGCGTGAAAGGGAGAGGTAAAATACAATGGCAAGAAAGAAAATTATAGCAGGCAACTGGAAGATGAACATGACTCCGTCAGAGGCAGTTGCCCTGGTTAACGAGTTAAAACCATTGGTAGTGAATGAGGATGTGGATGTGGTATTCTGTGTACCTGCCATTGACATCATTCCTGCTATGGATGCAGCTAAGGGCTCTAATATCTGCATCGGAGCTGAGAACATGTACTATGAGGAGAAGGGCGCTTATACAGGTGAGATTTCTCCCGGCATGCTGGTAGATGCCGGTGTTAAGTACGTAATCATCGGCCATTCTGAGAGACGCGAGTACTTTGCTGAGACAGATGAGACTGTGAACAAGAAGGTGCTGAAGGCATTTGAGCACGGCATCACTCCAATTGTATGCTGCGGCGAGACACTGACCCAGAGGGAGCAGGGAATCACCATTGACTGGATTCGCCAGCAGATTAAGATTGCATTCCTGAATGTGACGGCTGACCAGGCTAAGACTGCAGTCATTGCTTATGAGCCAATCTGGGCAATCGGCACAGGCAAGGTAGCTACCACAGAGCAGGCTGAGGAAGTCTGCGCAGCGATTCGTACATGCATTGGTGAGATTTACGATGAGGCTACAGCTGAGGCAATCCGTATCCAGTACGGCGGCTCTGTATCCGCATCCTCCGCTCCGGAGCTTTTCGCACAGCCGGATATTGACGGCGGACTGGTAGGCGGAGCCTCCTTAAAGCCTGACTTTGGCAAAATTGTAAATTACAACAAGTAACAGCGGAATGTGTGCCCTGCCCCTGACGGAGCGTGTCCCATAGCGGGATTCACGTTCTTCAGAGCGTATTTGAAAAATTACTGTGGCCGTCTGGCCGCCCCAATTTGCGGCCTGCCGAGACCCGATTTCGTCAGCGCAGCCCAGCTGCGCATCCTCAATCGGGCCTCAGTACCCCGCAAGCTGGAGCCGCCGGCCGGCCACAAGCATTTTTTAAATCTGCTCCAAGGCGGCAGGGCATTTAAAACAGAAGGAGATTGAACAATGATTAAAAAACCAACCGTATTAATGATTCTGGACGGCTACGGGCTAAATGATAACTGCGACCATAATGCTGTATGTGAGGGCAGGACTCCGGTTATGGACCAGCTTATGAGCCAGTGCCCCTTTGTAAAGGGAGAGGCCAGCGGCATGGCAGTGGGTCTTCCGGAAGGACAGATGGGCAACTCTGAGGTGGGCCATCTGAACATGGGAGCAGGCCGTATTGTGTACCAGGAGCTGACCAGAATCACAAAATCCATTCAGGACGGGGATTTTTTTGATATTCCGGAGTTTCTCTCAGCAGTTGAGAACTGCAGGAAGAATGATTCCGCCCTTCATATGTTCGGACTGGTGTCTGACGGCGGCGTACACAGCCACAACACCCATATCTACGGCCTGCTGGAGCTGGCTAAAAAGAACGGCTTAAAGAAGGTATATGTACACTGCTTCCTGGACGGCCGCGATACGCCTCCTGAATCAGGAAAAGGCTTTGTGGAGCAGCTGGAAGCAAAGATGAAAGAGATTGGCGTAGGCGAGGTGGCCTCTGTCATGGGACGCTACTATGCCATGGACCGTGATAAGAGATGGGACCGCGTGGAGCTGGCATACAATGCCCTCACAAAGGGCGAGGGCAATCAGGCAGACAGTGCTCCGGCAGGCATTCAGGCTTCTTATGACAACGGCAAGGCGGATGAGTTTGTGATTCCTTTTGTGGTGGTGAAGGACGGTAAGCCTGTGGCCACCATCCAGGATAAGGATTCCGTGATATTCTACAACTTCCGTCCGGACCGTGCAAGGGAGATTACCCGCGCATTCTGCGACGACAGTTTTGACGGTTTCCCAAGGGAGAAAAGACTGGACCTGGTGTATGTATGCTTTACGGATTACGATGAAACCATCCAGAACAAGCTGGTTGCATTTAAGAAGGAGAGCATTACCAACACCTTCGGCCAGTTCCTGGCAGCACACAAAAAGACCCAGGTAAGGATTGCAGAGACAGAGAAATATGCTCATGTGACCTTCTTCTTTAACGGCGGCGTGGAAGAGCCAAACGAGGGCGAAGACCGCATCCTGGTCCCCTCTCCAAAGGAAGTTGCCACTTATGATTTAAAGCCGGAGATGAGTGCAATGGGCGTTTGCGACAAACTGGTGGAGGCCATTAAGTCCGGCAAATATGACGTTATCATCATCAACTTTGCCAACCCGGACATGGTAGGCCACACCGGTGTGGAGGATGCTGCCATCAAGGCTATCGAGACTGTGGACGCCTGCGTGGGCCGTGCAGTGGAGGCCATCAGGGAAGTGGACGGCGTCATGTTCATCTGTGCAGACCACGGCAATGCGGAGCAGCTGGTGGATTATGAGACCGGCGAGCCGTTTACCGCCCATACCACCAACCCGGTTCCATTTATCCTGGTGAATGCAGACCCATCCTGCAAGCTGCGTGAAGGCGGCGCCCTGTGCGATATCGTGCCTACCCTCATTGAGCTTATGGGAATGGAGCAGCCTAAGGAAATGACCGGCAAATCACTGTTGGTTAAATAAGCATAAAAATGATAAAGCCAGTTCCGGATGTCCGGAGCTGGCCTTTTTTAGTGAGAGGGCTGCGGCAAGGGGGAATGACTGTAAAAACTAGACTACCGCATGTCTCGGATGAATGTGCTGAGCCGATACAGTTCCGTCCGTTTCCTGGCTGTCGTCCGCCGGATTTTTATGAATGACATTAATCTCCCGGACATCCGCCTTTACCCTTGAGGCGGCTGCATTATCCATCACAGATGTATTGCCGGCAGATGTTTTATCCACGGATGATTTGGATACAGCCGCTTTCCCCGGAACACTTCCGGATAATTTGATGGAAGCCTTTGCACAGGCAGGCCCTACCATTTCATACAGAAGACCGCTGGACAGAATGATGGTGGACAGCAGCTGGCCGCTCTCAGCAGGAAGCATACGCTGTCCCAGCACAGCCAGGCCAATGGATACACCGGCCTGGGGAATCAGCGCCAGGCCAAAGTAACGGCGGATTTCCGGTGAGGCGTGGGTAACCGCGGCGCCCAGAGCGGAACCCGTGTATTTTCCTGCAATGCGGACCAGGAAGTAAACAACACCAATGATTCCTGCGGCTGCCAGGCTGGGGATGGAAAGCCTCATGCCGGAGAGCACGAAAAACATTACCAGAAGGGGCGGTGTGAACTGGTTCAGCTGTTTAAACAGGTGTTTATTGCCGCTGGCATTGATATAGGCAGTGCCGGAGGCCATACAGGCCAGCAGGGGAGATACATTGAGGGAGGTGCAGATACCGGCCACGCCCATGATGGTGACGCAGGCCAGGACCAGGCTGTGGTCCTTGCTGCGGCGTTTGTGTATCAGCCTGCTGAGCACCACGCCGGACAATCCGCCCAGAACCAGGGCTAAAAGGTTAAAGAGCACCGGAAAAGCAATCTGGGAAAACGTCACCGAACCGTTTCCTGAACTGGCCTGGACAAAGGCGGCGCACACGCTGAAGGCAATCAGTGACACCGCATCGTCCAGGGCAACAACCTGGAGAATGGTATCCACAAACGGTCCCCTGGCCTTGTACTGGCGGATGGTCATGATGGTGGAAGCAGGGGCAGTTGCACAGCCGATGGCGCCTAACAGCAGGCTGAAGGACAAAGATAACCCCATAACCAGCATGACTGCTGTTATGAAGACGCCTGCGGTCAGGGATTCAAACAGGGTGAGAATAACCATGTTCTTTCCGTTGGCTTTTAAGGATGACAGTTTAAAATATTTACCTACTCCGAACGCGATGAATGCCAGGGCAAGGTCCGTGATAAAATCCATCTGTTCAATATATTGTGAAGGGACAAGGTTCAGGCACCAGGGCCCGATGATGACTCCCGCAATGATATAACCAGTGACATTGGGTAAATGAAGGCGTTTTGTGATTCGTGTCAACAGAAAGCCGGATGCCAGCATGACTGCTATGGACAATATGATTCCTGCTGCTCCCAGGTTTGATAAAAATAGTGCCATAATCAACACTCCTTTCTGCGTTTCTTTTTTGTTTTGCTTGATTATAGTAGTGTTTGGTGATAAAATCAAATGATATTATTTGATTGGGATATAAAAAATATTTATATACGAAGGGGGACGGGCCTGTGTTCGACATGAAAGTAAAGACCCTTTTGGCTGTAATTGAGGCCGGAAGCTATACAAAGGCAGCCCAGAAGCTGAATCTGACACAGCCTGCGGTGAGTCATCAGATTCGCCTGCTGGAAAATGAGTTCGACATAAAAATATTTTATAAGAGTAAAAACAAACTGAAGCTGACCCCCCAGGGAAAGATACTGGTGCAGTACGCCCGCAGGGCGGCTGCCGTCTATTCCAATGCCTGTCAGGCCATTGCGGACAGCAAGACGGAGACCAGCCACCTGAATGTAGGCATCACGCCTACGGCGGGAGAGACCATCATTCCCCAGGTCCTGGCTACCCTCTGCAACGAGAATCCGGATATACATATAAATATTTGTGTCAATACCATTCAAAAAATTTATAGCCGCCTGAAGGCATATGAATTGGATTTTGCCGTGGTGGAGGGCGGGGTGCCGGATACGGCCCTGGTGTCCACCACTTTGGACACGGATTACCTGTGTCTGGCTGTCTCACCCATGCACCGTCTGGCCAGGGCCAAGACCGTGTCCGTGGAGGAGATACGCCATGAAAAGCTGATTCTGCGCAGCCGAAGCGCAGGCACCAGGCAGCTGTTTGAGAAGCACCTGGGAGCCAGGGACATGAGTCTGGCTGAGTTTAACGTTATGATGGAGCTGGATAATGTGTCCATGATTAAGGAGTTAGTAACCATGGATTTGGGAATCACCATCATTGCCAAAAGCGCATGCCGCGAGGAACTGGCCAGCGGCCGTCTGGCTATTATACCCATTGAGAATTCTTCCATGGTGCGCCAGATTGACATGGTATATCAGAAGGATTTCCTCCATCCGGAGCTTATCCAGAATATCCGCGCTATTTATGAACAGTTAAAGGCAAAGTGACGGTAAGTATGAAATATCCCTTCCATTTTTAAGGGAAATAGGATAAAATGGAAGTTGGCTTTTAATTGATATAACATATGATAGGAGTATGAATTGTGTCTGGAAAAAAAGGTATGAAAACCAAGAAACTTTTGAAAAGCTTTCTTCCCTATTATGGGAGGTATAAGAAGATTCTGATATTTGATTTACTCTGCGCAGCGCTGACCACGCTGGGAGAGCTGATTCTTCCCCTGATGCTGCGCTATATCACCAACCAGGGAATGCAGGATTTGGCCTCCATGACAGCCGGAATCGTGATTCGAATCGGCGGTTTGTATCTGGTGCTGCGGCTGATTGATTCCCTGGCAGCCTACTATATGGCTTACACAGGCCATGTTATGGGCGTATACATTGAGACAGACATGCGCCAGGATGCCTTTGAGCATCTGCAGATGCTGTCCGACAGCTATTACAGCAACACAAAGGTGGGACAGATTATGTCGCGTATCACCAGTGATTTGTTTGATGTAACGGAATTTGCCCACCACTGCCCGGAGGAGTTTTTTATAGCGGCCTTAAAGACCGTGGTTTCCTTCATCATTTTGTCCGGCATCAATCTGGAACTGACCCTGCTTATATTTGTGCTGGTTCCAATTATGATTATTTCCTGTACCTGGTTTAATATGAAGGTAAAGGAGGCATTCCGCAGGCAGCGCAACCAGATTGGTGAGCTTAATGCCCAGATTGAGGATACTTTGCTGGGCAACCGTGTGGTCAGGGCTTTTGCCAATGAGCCGGTGGAGATTGCCAAGTTCGGCAAGGGCAATAGGGATTTCATGGATATCAAGAAGTACACCTACCGTTACATGGCCGCGTTCCAGATTACCACCAGGTCTTTTGACGGACTGATGTATGTGGTGGTGATTGTGGCAGGAGGCATTTTCATGATTCAGGGCAAGGTGGCGCCGGGAGATTTGGTGGCCTATACCATGTATGTAACCACCCTTCTCACTACCATCCGCAGAATCATAGAGTTTGCGGAGCAGTTCCAGCGGGGCATTACAGGTATTGAGCGTTTCCAGGAAATCATGGATGTGGTGCCTGATATTAAGGACAGCAAAAATGCAAAGAAGATGGAGCATGTAAAGGGCGCTATTTCATTTAACCATGTAAGCTTTGAGTATCCGGATGACCATGTGCCGGTATTGGAGGATATTAACATCACAGTGAAGCCGGGAGAGCGGATTGCCCTGGTAGGACCTTCCGGAGGCGGCAAGACCACCATGTGCAACCTTCTGCCCAGGTTTTATGACACCACCTCAGGCAGCATCACCATAGACGGGCAGGATATAAAGGACGTGACACTGCAGAGCCTGCGTTCCAACATTGGTGTGGTACAGCAGGATGTATATCTGTTCTCCGGTTCTGTCTATGAGAACATCAGCTATGGGCGTCCGGGCGCCACCAGGGAAGAGGTTATGGAAGCTGCCAGACTGGCAGGAGCCCACGAATTCATCACAGAGCTTCAGGACGGATATGACACGTATGTAGGCGAACGCGGAGTCAAGCTGTCCGGAGGACAGAAGCAGCGCATCAGCATTGCCCGCGTATTCCTTAAGAACCCGGCCATTCTTATTCTGGACGAGGCCACATCAGCCCTTGACAATGAGAGCGAATTCCTGGTTTCCCAGTCACTGGAGAAACTGGCCGTGGGCCGCACCACACTTACCATTGCCCACCGTCTGACCACCATACAGGGGGCGGACCGCATTCTTGTGCTGGCGGGAAACCAGATTGTGGAAGAGGGAAATCATGAACAGCTGTTGGAAAAGAAGGGCATGTATTACCAGCTGTACACAACGGCAAACAGGCTGAACCAGGGGATTGCATAAAGGAGAACATTTAATATGAAGATAGCGATTGTTGCGGACAGCAACAGCGGAGTGACGCAGGAAGAGGCAAAGGAGCTGGGCATATACGTGCTTCCCATGCCTTTCATGATAGACGGTCAGGTATTTTACGAGGGAATTGATTTAAGCCATGAGGAATTTTACAGAAGGATGGAAGAGGGAGCTGACATTACCACATCCCAGCCGTCTCCCAAGGATGTGATGGAGCAGTGGGACCAGCTTCTGGAGGACCATGACCAGGTGGTCTATATCCCGATGTCCAGCGGACTCAGCGGTTCCTTTCAGACAGCCCGTATGCTGGCGGAGGATTACGATGGGCGTGTCCAGGTGGTAAATAACCAGCGGATTTCCGTTACCCAGCGGCAGTCAGCCCTGGATGCCAGGGATTTGGCAGAGATGGGATGGAGCGGGGAACAGATAAAGGAAAAGCTGGAAGCCACCCGGTTTGAAAGCTCCATTTACATTACAGTGGACACCCTTAAATATCTGAAAAAGGGCGGCAGGATAACGCCTGCTGCTGCGGCCCTGGGAACCCTGCTTAAGATAAAACCAGTGCTCACCATTCAGGGGGAAAAGCTGGATGCATTTGCAAAAGCCAGGACCATGAAACAGGCCAGAACCATTATGCTGACTGCCCTGGCCCACGACCTGGAGGAACGGCTGGCAGACAGGCAGGCGGAACACACCTATCTGCAGATTGCCCATACCTGCAGTGAGCAGGCGGCGCATGAGCTGGAAGAAACGGTAAGGGAACTGTATCCGGGTGTACCTGTGTTTGGTGCGCCTCTTTCCCTTAGCATCGGATGCCATATCGGCCCTGGAGCCCTGGCAGTTGCCTGTACCAGGAAATTAAAGGAGCTGGAATAAGTGTCGGAAAAGAAATTTGTTAAAAAGCTGCGCACCTTTGGCATGAGCATGAAGGTTCCTCTGGCAGCCATCATCATAGGCGCAGCCCTGATACCGCTTTTTCTGGAGGCAGGCATTCTGGTGGGTACATTCCGGCAGAGCCAGCTGGATGCCAGGTCCATAGAGATACAGAACCAGTGTGTCATACTCAGCAATAAAATGACCCGTTCCGGCTATATGACGGCAGAGAAAAAGAACAATGCCGGCCTGGACAGCCAGATGCAGACACTGTCCGATGTGTACAACGGCAGAATCGTCATTGTGGGAAGCAATTTCCGGGTGATGACAGATACCTTTAACCTGGCCACGGGAAAGTACTATTTATCGGAAGAGGTCATCAAGTGCTTTAAGGGTGAGAACAGCAGCCACTATAACAAGGACATGCAGTATTTTGCCCAAACCATTCCGGTGTATGATGCAGCGGATGGAAAAGCGGTGAGCGGTGTTATTGTGGTCACTGCATCCACGGAGAATATCCTGTCCCTGACCGACAAGGTCATGGGAAAATCCCACTTGTTCCTGGTGTGTATGGTGCTTGTGCTCAGTGTGCTGGGAGTGGTGGCAGCCCATCTGCTGCTGCGCCCGTTTAAGAAACTGCAGATGTCCTTTGACCGGGTAGCCCAGGGAGATTTGGATGCAGACATCACGGAGGAGACTTACAGGGAAACCAGGCTTTTGTCCCAGTCCGTCCAGAAGTCCCTAGGCAAGCTCAAGGCCGTGGACCAGTCACGTCAGGAGTTTGTTTCCAATGTGTCCCATGAGCTGAAGACTCCCATCACCTCCATCCGTGTGCTGGCTGATTCCCTTATGGGGATGGAAGACGTGCCTGTGGAGCTGTACCGGGAGTTCATGACGGATATTTCGGACGAGATTGACCGGGAAAACCAGATTATAGAGGATTTGCTGATGCTGGTCAAGATGGATAAGACAGCCGAAGACCAGATGAATATAGAACAGGTGAATATTAACGGGGAACTGGAGCTGATTCTAAAGCGCCTGCGCCCCATTGCCAAACGGGGAAATGTGGAGCTGATTCTGGAGAGCATCCGGGAGGTGACAGCGGATGTGGATAAGGTGAAGATCTCCCTTGCAATCACCAACCTGGTGGAAAACGCCATCAAATACAACCGGGATTCAGGGGTGGTCCGCGTGACCCTGGATGCAGACCACAAATATTTTTACATCAAGGTGGCGGATACCGGTATCGGAATACCGGAGGATGCGCTGGAGCATATATTTGAGCGGTTTTTCCGGGTGGATAAGGCGCGTTCCAGGGAAGTGGGCGGCACCGGCCTGGGACTGGCCATCACGAAAAATGTTATCCAGATGCATCACGGTATCATAGACGTGGAGAGTGCAACGGGAGAGGGAACCACATTCAGCGTGAGAATACCTCTCAACTATGTACCGAGACAGGAGGCGAAGCCATGAGCAGACGTACCGTGAAAAGGCTGATTCTGCCCTTAATGGCGGCGGTAATACTGCTGGCAGGCTGCGGAGAGGGTGAGGCACCTGTCTCAGACCCTGCTTCGGGCAGATATCTGATTTACTATCTGAATGCATCCATCACCAAGCTGGTTCCCCAGGTGTATGAGACAGAAACAAAGGATAAGGGCGAGCTGGTGAAGGAGCTGATGGAACAGTTTTTGAATGTACCAAAGGATTTGGACTGCCAGCCTGGACTGACGGACCGTGTGACCTATCAGGGGAGCCGTCAGGAGGAGCAGGTGCTGTACCTGTACTTTGACATGAATTACACGGCCATGAAGGCAGAACGGGAAATACTCTGCCGGGCAGCCCTTACCAGGACCCTGACGCAGATTGAGGGAATTGACTATATCAATATTTACTGCGGGGACCAGCCTCTTATGGACAGGCAGGGAAATCCGGTGGGAATGCTGTCATCCACGGATTTCATCATGAATACCAGCAATGTAAATGCATACGAGAAAACAGAGCTGACCCTGTACTTTGCCGATGAGACAGGGAACCGCCTGGTGCCGGAGCAACGGGAGGTGGTCCATAACATCAATACCTCTCTGGAGCAGCTCATAGTGGAGCAGCTCATAGCCGGGCCTGGTCAGGAGGGACATAGTCCCACCCTTCCGTCAGACTGCAAGATACTGAGCCTGTCGGTGACAGATAATGTATGTTATATTAATTTTGATTCCGCCTTTGCCAATACCACCCTGGCAGTGAATGAATATATACCGATTTACTCCATTGTGGACTCCCTTTCAGAGATGACCACAGTGACAAAGGTGCAGATTATGATTAACGGCTCCCAGGATGTAATGTTCCGGGATGTGGTTTCTTTAAATACTACGTTTGAGAGAAGCCAGAATTATATTGAAGGGGAGAAGGAATAGCAGGCTGGGAGGTAAGTCAACCGAATATGAAGAGACCGCTAGTTATACTGGCAGCAGGTTACGTACTTGGAGAGGTGCTGGCCCTGCAGGTTAATACAGCGGTGGACATAGGGATTCTGGCGCGGCTGTTTGCAGCCGCAGCAGGAGTCCTATGGCTGTTGGAAATGGGAAGAGACATTTTGTGTCTCCCTGTTTCCAAGAAAAAGATGCAGGGCAGAAGTAACCGTAAACATAAGGTGCTTCTGCTCTTTTTGGTATGTATTCTGGCTGGGGCGTCTGCGGGCCTGGCCAGAGGGCGGCAGGAAAAAGAAATTCTGGACATTGAAGAGTCCGGTGCCCGGGCCATGGCCAATGGGCGGGTACTGGTAAAGGGACAGATTAAGAAAATTGAACAAAAGAATGAAACAATTACCCTTACGTTGGAAGGCGTGACAGCTGAGGCGGGGAAGAAAACTGCGGAATTTAGAAGGATTATGGTGTATGCGGAAGATGAGGTAAAAGAGAGGGATGGGGCGAAAGAGAGGGGGGAAACGAAAGAGAAGGATGAGTCTGGCTTGGGAGCAATCCTGGCGGTTGGCCAGCGCGTTCAGGTGAGGGGGAAAATAACGCCGGTGGAGGGACCGAGAAATCCGGGAGAATTTGATTTCAGGACCTATTACCGCACAAAGGGAACTGCCTGCAGGGTGTACGGCGAGAACCTGACCGTGACGGGAGGAGAGGAAATTCCATATTATAAGGGAATAACAGGATTCAGAAAGTGGTGTGCCGGAATCCTTGATAAGATATGTGTGCCGGAAGACGCGGCGGTTTTTAAGGCTGTGCTTCTGGGCGATACGTCTGATATGAATCCGGAGATGCGGGAGATGTATCAGCGCAACGGAATTTCCCATCTTCTGGCTGTCAGCGGGCAGCATCTGGCTATTATCGGCGGCGGGATATACCTGGTAATCCGGCGAACAGGAGCCGGCTATGGCAGGGCCGGGATGATATCGGCTGTACTGGTTGTCAGCTATGGAATTATGACGGGAAGCTCCGGTTCCGCTGTGAGAGCGGTTATCATGACTTTGTGTCTATGGCTGGCAGCTGTCAAAGGAAGAAGCTACGATACCTTGTCGGCATTGGGGCTGGCAGCCTTAATTCTCCTGTACAGAGAGCCCTATCTGCTGTACCACAGCGGGTTTGAACTGTCCTTTGGGGCGGTTCTGGCAATCAGCGGATTAGGGGGATGGATGCAGTCGTTCCTTCGATTGGAACGTGCATGGGAAAAGACGCTTCTTATAAGCCTGTGTGTACAAATCCTGCTGACTCCCATTGTGCTGTATCACTATTTTCAACATCCCCTTTATGGTATTTTTTTAAATCTGCTGGTTATACCGCTTGTTTCTGTATTAATGTATTCCGGTATTCTGGGGATTGCTGTGGGAAGCTTCTGGATTCAGGGTGGTATGGCAGCAGTGGGGGCCGGACATTATATTTTAAGGTTTTACGAGCTGCTGTGCAGGGTGGTGGAACGGTTTCACGGATATAGCCTGGTACTGGGACGCCCGTCGCCGGCGCAGCTGGGAATGTATTTTGGGATATACGGGATGGGAACGGCTGTTATGCTGTTTGGAATCAGGGGATGGATTAAAAATGGAGTTATATCTGAACCGGAGGAAAACGCCTCCCATGCCGGCTTAAAAGGATTGGCATCTGCGGTCCGCCGGAAAACAATGCTCCTGGCGTGCTTTTTTGCTTTGTATGCCATCAGTTTCCTGGCACTGCTCCCGGGTCCTGCCAATGGTCTGGAGGTTGTCTGTCTGGACGTGGGACAGGGAGATGGGCTGCTGCTTCGGACCGGGAGGAAGACGGTCCTGATAGACGGGGGAAGCAGCAGCCAGAAAAAGCTGGGAAATACTGTTCTGGAGCCCTATTTAAAAAGCAGGGGAATTGCAGGGATTGACTATGCTGTGGTAAGTCATGGAGACAGTGACCACATAAACGGTCTGATGTATCTGATGGAGGAATCAAAGGACATAGGTATAGGCACACTGATACTTCCGGTTATGGGAAAGGGGGAGGAGGTATATGAGAATCTGGCAGCATTGGCCCGCAGGAAAGGAACGGATGTGGTTTATATGAAATCCGCAGACTGTGTGAAAGCAGATGAACTGACGCTCACTTGTCTGTATGCTGGTGAAGATTTCAGGGGAAATGACCGCAACAGCCATTCACTGGTCCTGTGCGGAGACTATAAGGGATTTCATATGCTGTTTACCGGTGACATGGGAGAGGAGCAGGAACGCAGACTTGTCAGGCTGGCAGAACAGGAAGGGAATGTTCAGAATATACATCTGAATCATGTTAGGATATTAAAAACAGCCCATCATGGTTCCCGGTCATCTTCATCAGAAATGTTTCTGAAACAATTGAGGGTTCAGTTGGCAGTTGTTTCCTATGGAAGAGGAAATTCTTACGGACATCCGTCTCCTGAAGCAATGGGGCGTTTAGAGGAACAGGGGATTACGATTCTGGAAACCGGGAAAAGAGGGGCCATAACACTTGAAACAGACGGTATATCGCTGAAAGTCCATACATTTTTAGAGGAAAAATCTCATCAATAGCACTGTTAAGACAATCAGAAACATATATCTGATGAGGTGCATGGTATACACGTTTGGCGGATACAAGATAGCTGGATGAAATACACTCCTGACAGCCATATTATAAATATGGAAACGAGTATGAAATCTTGGAAGGAGCAGGGATGAATTATCAAAAAACAGCTAATGAGATTTTATCTCATATAGGCGGGGCGGAGAATATCGAAGAAATGACACACTGTTTTACCAGGCTCAGGTTTGTGCTGAAAGACCGGAAAAAAGCAGAACGCAGTGAGATAGAACGGGTGGAAGGCGTGATTGCGGTTGCGGAAAGCAACGGTCAATTTCAGGTTGTCATGGGAACAAAGGTGGGCAGGGTGTATGACCTGCTGAAGGAAATGACAGGTACAGAACAAAAATCAGAAGAAGAGGCCGGTCCGGTCCGGCATACAGACAGGGGATATAGTGAGAATAAATCACACGAACCTGGCTGGGGAAACAGAATCATCATGTCTGTCTCCTCCATGTTTACACCTATGGTACCTGCCATAGCAGCATCCGGACTTTTAAAAGGATTTTTAACCATAGCCAGGATGCTGGCGTCAAATCAGGGCATTGATATTACGGGGAACCATACCTATGTAATCTTTCTGGCTGCCACGGATGCAATTTTCTATTTTATGCCGGTTATCCTGGCCTATACCAGTGCAAACGTATTCGGAGCCAATGAATTTGTGGCAATGGCTCTAGGGGGAACCATGTGTTATCCCACAATTCTGAATCTTATGACAGGAGAGGAAGAAGTCCGGATGTTCGGTGCGGCGCTGACCAGAGCCAATTACACATCTTCGGTCATTCCCATCATAATAGGCGTGTTCATCCTGGCCTATGTGCAGCGGTTTCTGGAGCGGGTGGTACCGGAGGTACTGAAAATCATCTTAGTGCCCGGAATTTCTCTTTTTGTCATGGTTCCTGCGGTATTTCTGGTTTTTGGGCCGGTGGGAATATATCTGGGAAATATGATACATGTTATCTATACAGGACTGATGGATATAAGCCCTGTTTTATGCGGCGGCTTTATAGGAGGCATGTGGTGTGTATTTGTTGTGTTTGGGGCGCACAGGGCTTTGGTCCCCATTGGCATCCAGGATGTGGCCCTGCACGGCCAGCAGAATTTACTTGCATTTGCAGGTGCTGCGAATTTTTCTCAGGGAGGTGCTGCCCTGGGTGTTATGATGAGAACCAGGAACCACGGACTGAAGGCAGTGGCGGCATCAGCTTCCGTAACAGCCTCTGTCTGCGGCATAACAGAGCCGGCTATCTATGGATGCAATCTGCGCCTTAAGCGCCCTATGGTATATGCGGTTATCTGCGGAGCCGTGGGAGGTGCTGTCATGGGGGCAGGAGGAGTATATGGGGATGCATTTGCAAATAACGGCATCCTTACGCTGGCAACCTATGCTGCTTTTGGAATTAGAAAATTTCTATTCTATCTGGCGGGTATTTGCATCTCATTTTTCGGGGCTGCCTTTATGACATTTCTGCTGGGCTTTGAGGACTTGGATTAGCAGCTTCATCCGGCAGGATTTAAGTTGAGGAGGAAAAAGGATGAATCAGATAAATACAGAATTTCCGGATGGTTTTTTGTGGGGGGCCTCATCCTCTGCATTTCAGATTGAGGGAGGATGGAATCTGGGCGGAAAGGGAATGACAGTGGCGGACTTTAATTCCTTTAAACGCTCCCATATACAGGCAGATACCAAGGTCGCCAGTGATTTCTATCATCACTGGAAGGAGGATATTGACTTAATGGCAGAGCTTGGACTTAAAATGTACCGGTTTTCCATTGCATGGGCCAGAATCATACCGGATGGCGATGGGGCTGTCAATGAGGAAGGGATTAATTTTTATCATGGAATCATTGACAGCCTGCTGTCAAAAGGGATTCAGCCTTTTGTGACCCTGTACCATTTTGACCTGCCCTATGGGCTGGTGGAAAAATACAATGGCTGGGAATCCAGGCGCTGCGTCATGGCTTTTGAACGGTATGCCAGGATATGCTTCAGGGCTTTTGGGGACAGGGTGAAATACTGGCAGGTCCACAACGAACAGAATCTGATGGTCCGGGTGGATGAGAGGATGAATATTGATACGGCAGATAAATGGGAGGCAGACCGGCTCAGGGCCCAGATGGATTATCACATGTTCCTGGCTCATGCTCTGGCTGTAAAGGCATGTCATGAGCTGGTTCCGGGAGGGAAAATAGGCCCGGCCCTGTCCTCCTGCTGTACCTATCCTGAGACTTCCCGTCCTGAGGATGTATGGGCAGCGGTGAACAATGACTGGTTTAAGGCGGAATACTGTCTGGACATGCATCAATACGGAGAATATCCGGGATATTACAGCCGGTACCTTGAAGAAAGGAATATAAAGCCGGCTGCTGAAGAGGGCGATAAGGTGATACTGAATTGGGGCGCCCCTGATTACATTGCACTTAATTATTACAGGACGCTTTGCGTCAGGTATCTTCCGGCAGATGAGATGCATCCGGCAGGAGAACGGTGTTTTCCCGGCAATGAGGTGGATTTTGACCAATATGGATACTTCCGCCATGTGAAAAATCCTCATTTGATTTCTACAGAGTATGGAGCGCAGATTGACCCCATGGGCCTCAGGATAGTGCTAAACCGTTATTACCAGAAGTACCGGCTTCCGCTTCTCATAACAGAAAATGGTCTGGGGGCAGCGGATTTTCTTACGGAAGATGGTAAAGTGCATGACAGCTACAGGATTGACTATCTGCGAAGACATATCCAGGCTTGCAGACAGGCCATGGACGATGGAGTGGAGCTGATGGGATACTCGCCCTGGTCCTTTATGGATTTGCTGAGTTCACATGAAGGATTTAGAAAACGGTATGGTTTTTTGTATGTAGACAGAAATGAGCAGGAAACGGGCAGCTTTAAGCGTATTAAAAAAGACAGCTTTCACTGGTACCGCCGTGTCATAGAGACAAATGGGGCACTGGTATAGGCTGTCAGTGAGGCGCGGGTATTCCCGGTGACGGGAGGCGTTATTTAAATCCGCTCTAATATATAATCCAGCAGCACAGCACAGCCTTCCGTCACGTCGGACCAGGTTGCGTCAAAGTCACCGGTGTACCATGGGTCGGCAACATCTCCTCCGGTACCACAAAAATCCATCAGCTTAAAAATCTTGTGGTCAGGGTCTCCGCCGGCAATTCGCTGCATATTGCGGATATTCCAGCTGTCCATGCCAATCAGATAATCAAATGTTTTATAGTCTGCCCTGGTCATCTGCCTTGCACGGTGTCCGTCGCAGGGGATGCCGGCCTGCTTTAACTTAGCGCGGGTTCCGTGGTGTACTGGATTACCGATTTCTTCGGTGGACGTAGCAGCAGAATCCGCCTGAATTACTCCGGACAGGCTTTTTTCTTTTAGAAGGCTGCGGAAGTAGTAGAGGGCCATGGGGCTGCGGCAGATGTTGCCATGGCAGACGAAAAGGATATTGATGGTGCCTTTGTTTTGGTTGGTCATACTTGTATCTCCATTTTAATTTGATAGGCAAGGTTTACTATAGATTCAAAGAATGGACAAGGGAGAGATTTTTAATATCATCCTTTACATCCGGTTTATCATTTAATATACTTTATACAGGCAGTTCCTGCTGCTGGGTGACTTCCATCTCCGAAAGGGGGTGGTATAACATGAGTACATATGAGACGCTTTAATTGATGATTGCGTTTGGGGTAGTTATCGTTATGATTATAGGTACAAAAAAATAGTCACCCGCCTACCAAAGCAAATGTGACTATTTTTTAAGTTATTATTCTTTGGAAGCCGCTCACTGGAGTGAACTGCCTTTTTGTACCTTTATTATAAGCCACTTTCAGTTTATCTGTCAATCATCATTTTTGTGTGACTCTTGCATTTTTCCTGTGTTTCCGTCCACCTCCGTTTTGAAAAGATAAAACCCGCCAGAGTCAATGGCCAATAGCAAACAGCCGGTTATCATCAAGGCGGGCATGATTGTTCTGTAAACAAAATTTAGTGGATGTGATTATTTTTTGTGATATAATACGTCAGTAATATCCATTACAATAACTGTAACGGAAGGAAACCATGTTTAGTAACGAACCAAATTGAGCCGCGGTGTAACATATATTGAAGGCTCTTGAGGGGGATAAGGAAATAGGGAAGGAGAAAATGGGGATGCTAAATGGACTTTTTAAGAGGTATTGGCGTACAATCGGAGTCTTTGCCGCATGGCTTTTATTGTCAGCGTTTTTCTTTGGGGTATTGAAGGAGGAGCCAGATGCAGTAAAGTCGGTCGCTTTCCTAATTCTCCTTGTTATGGGTATTGGATATATGCATCAGACGCGGCACATTAAGGATGTATGTACGGTTATGACTACTGCGAAGGTAATTGGAAATATAAAGAGCCTTATGGATACGAAACAGGAGCAGACCAGCGACCTCTCTATTCCCACCTATCAGCCGGTTTTGGAATACTATGTTGAGGGCGAACAAAAACAGATGGTCTGCCGTGATGGATTCCCCACACCCTTTCCCTTAAATGAGTTTTACAGTATTTATTACAATCCGGAGAAACCGGATGAAGTTAGGTTTGCTGACCGCAGGACAGCTGCTGAACGATATATAGGCCCGGTTTTCCTGGGAATCGGAGCTGTTTTGATGGTTTTAGCCGTTGTCCTCCTAAAGCTGATGTCTCCACATATTGAATCCTTCTATAGATTTTATCTGTGATGCATGATAAGGAGCTGTTACAAAATAGCAGAGAATTCAGTGAAGGGGCAGTAGCTCCATTTTGTTTCATTCAAATTAAGGAATACACCGGACTTGGCCGGATGGAACGAAGCGTACAAAAAATGATACCGGCACCGTCAATGCGGGCATTGCCCGGTGACGCTGCGTTTGTTGATGTGACAGGAGGGATTTATGAATATATTGATTGCTGAAGATGACCCTGATATGCAGAAAATACTTGCCCTCTATCTCAAAAAAGAAGGCTATGATGTGGATACCGTATCAGACGGGCAGGCTGCGGTCCAATACCTGGCAAAACATGGTGCGGACCTGGTTCTCCTTGATTGGATGATGCCGGTTCAGGATGGTATTGAGACCTGCCGTCAAATCCGGGACCTGAATATTCCGGTTAAGATTCTGATGCTGACGGCAAAAGGGGAAAATAAACATGAGATTACAGGTCTGTCCTGCGGTGCGGATGACTACATGCGAAAGCCCTTTGATATACAGATTCTTCTGCTTCGGATTAAAAAGCTGTGCAATCTGGAAGGGGTCCTGCGGTTTAGGGACATTTCCCTGAATCAGAATACATTTGAAGCAAAAAAGGGGGACAGTCCACTTGTCCTCACCCGAATCGAGTTTGGGCTGCTTTGCTTTTTTTTAAGGAATCAGAGAATGATACTGACCAGGGAACAGCTGCTTAATAATATCTGGGGGATGGACTTTGAGGGGGATATCCGTACTGTGGACACCCATATTCGCAGACTGAGAAAGAAAATAGGGGAGGATTATATCAGGACACGCATTGGGATTGGATATGTGATGGGGGAACAGAATGGGTAAATGGATGAACCGGTTATGGAAAAAGTTTACATGCGGGATTGTTGGAATCATGGCATTTACGCTGATTCTTGCCCTTGCGGTGAACTCGGCTGTTGTTGAGCGGTATTATCTGCACAGACAGTCGCGTTACCTGCGCGGTGTTGGAGAGCAGCTGGAACGGTATTTGTCGGAGGGAATGTCTCCCGAAACAGTAATTGAACGGTTGGAGGCGGAAGAAAAAGTTTTGATTGTATATTCGGAACGTGCGGTTGACAGCAGGCCGAATCATACGCCGCAGGGAGATTTGGACAGCGAAGCCTTAAGCAGTGAACTTCGGGAAAAGTTCCGGCAAAAGGGGCTGGGCTTTCAAAGGTTCTGGCTCTGGGAGAAGGATTTTGAATCAGCCCTGGAACATGGAAACAAGCTGCGTCTTTACCGGCAGGATAAGCTGAATTATGGTATTCTGGCAGAATACATTCCGACGGAAAACGGTATGTTTGCCATTGCGGCCATTGTACCTGACACAGGCGAAGCCGTGGGAATTGTTAACTATTTTCTGGTCATTCTGTGTATTGCATCCTCTCTGCTGGCAGCGGTTCTTATGTATATACTTGTGCGCCATATTACCAATCCTTTGAAACAGATGGAGAAGTTTTCCGAAGATATATCCTCCCATACATGTCATGAGCTGCTTGATATACGCACCGGCGATGAGCTGGAGTCGGTGGCGGACAGTATGAACCGGATGAGCAGCAGCCTGGAACAGTATCAGAATATGCTGCTGGATAAAAACCGGCAGATGGAAGAACTTTTGGATAATGTGGCCCATGATTTGAAAACCCCCATCTCTCTGGTAGGAATGTATGCTGCCGGAATCAGGGACGGCCTGGATGACGGAACCTTTCTGGATACGATTATCCGCCAGAATCACCGGATGTCACAGCTGGCGGAACGGCTCCTTGCCCTGTCGCGGATTGGACAAAAGGAATATCCCAGTGAAACAGTGGAGCTTGACCGGCTTCTGGCGGAGGAGATAGAGGCGCACCGCGCGGTGATGGAACGGCGGAATATGTCCGCGGATTCTCACCTGGAAATCCATACCTCCATCCAGCAGGGACTGACGATTATGGGAAATGCAGGTCTGGTCAGCACCATATTTTCCAATCTTCTGTCCAATGCGGTTAAGTATGCTTCTTGCGGCGTGATTGATATTTGCCTCCAGAAAAATGGTTCTGTCTGCCGGTTCACCATAACCAATCAGATTCAGCAGGAAGGATTGGACACGGACCGAATCTGGGAACCGTTTTATGTAGGCGATTCTTCGCGCAACCAGTCCCTGGCAGGGACCGGACTGGGTCTTGCGATTGTGAAGCGGATTGCGGACCGGTGCGGATATACGGCTGTCTGTGAAGTGCGGGATGGTATAATCTGGTTTGCCATCATTTTTTGATTTTCTATTTTTGTCAAATGAATGTCACATCATGGATGTATAGTGATTGGCGTCAGAATGATTTGACAGAAAAGGAGAGCAAAGATGAAGCGAAACCATATTTTATTCCGCTGCAGCAGTCTGTTGATGGCCCTTGTGCTGACCGGATGCACGGTCAGCAGCCCGGGTGACGGTAAACGCAGGACAGACATACAGGAACGCCAACAGGGACAGGATGTGCCGGAACCGGTACATGGGATTGGGTTTGACCCTGAAATCAATCCGGAAAGTTTTTCCATTTACCTGCACACGGAGAATGGGACGGTGCAGGTAAATGCAGCGGACAAGAAACGAACTGTGGAACAATATAAAACGGATGGGGATAGGATTACGTGGGAGTATCCCGGGGATGAGGTATCTGTTTCCGTAAAACAGGCAGAAGACTATCTGAGCGTATCCATCACTTCCCTGACAGCTCAGGACAACGGGTTTTCATGGCCCGGGGTTTTGGCAGACAGCTATTACCTTCCCTTTGGAGAGGGCAAACGGGTTCCGGCGGATGACCCGGTCTGGAAAGAATATCTGGAGGGGCAGGAATTTCCCGTGATGGAGAAACTGTCCATGCCGTTTTGGGCAGAGGTTCACGGGGATTATGCAGTGTTATTTATCATGGAAAATCCATTCCATACCATGCTGGAATTTCAGACACAGCCGGACCTGGCCTTTGATGTCCGTTATGAATACCCGGCGATTGAGAAGGAAAAGACAAAACGGTTTCGCATTTATCTGACGGAAAATAACCCTGTAAGTGTGGCTGAAATATACCGGAGATATGTGCAGGAGAAGGGGACATTTGTTACACTGGAGCAGAAAGCAGACGATAATCCGGATATCGGGAAGCTTTTTGGCGCGCCCTTTATCTATCTGTGGGGGGAACGTGTAATCTCGCCGGAGGACGTGGACTGGAAGGCGTTCAGGGAGTCGTTTGACACCCCGGTTATTGAGTATACCAGGGTGTTTGGGGAGCGGCAGCCCAGGGACGGGGGAACGGCAGAGTACCTGTCGGCACTTCAGGAGATTGGTTCGCAGGATTATGTGGCGGAATACCAGAAAAATGTAATCTGCAATTATCTGAGCCATATGCTGGTGCAGCCTGATTTTTACAATCCATCCGTGTTTACCGAAACAACGCCCAAGCTGGATGTCTATTTGGAAGGGGGTATGGAAGCTTAAACGACTCTGAGCGTATTCAGGCCAATAAACAAATGCTTGCTGCTAATCTGCCGCTGGTATTCAAAGACCCGGACCGCTGGATGCATGGGGATACGGTTGGATTCGTGGAGGAATTACAGGAAGCAGGTATCGGCCGGGCCTGGATTGGGCTTAACAGCTGGGAACAGGCCTATGCAAAGCCAGAGCTTGTAAAGGCGGCGGCAGATGCCGGTTATCTGATTGGCAGCTATGATTCCTATCACTCAATACATGAACCGGGACAGGAACAGTGGATTACAGCCCGGTTTGATGATGCGTCTCTCTATGAAAAGGCCACAGTCACTGACAAAGATGGAAACAGCGTGAAGGGGTTCCAGGGAGTGGGACGTAAACTCAACCCCACATTGTCGCTCACGGCAGTAAAGGAACGGATGCAGGGGATTATGAAGCATAATCTGCCCTTTAATTCCTGGTTCATAGACTGTGATGCCACCGGGGAAATATATGATGATTATACACCGGAGCATATAACGACGCAGCGGCAGGACATGGAGGCCCGTCTGGAGCGGATGGCTTATATCCGGAATCAGTTCCGGATGGTGATTGGTTCGGAGGGCGGCAACGACTTTGCGGCATCCACCATTGCATTTGCCCATGGAATCGAGATGCAGAGCTTTTCATGGATGGATGAAGACATGAAGAATAACAGGGACAGTGAGTTTTATATTGGAAGATACTACAATCCCAAGGGCGGGGTAGCGGAACATTTTTCCAAACGGATTCCTATAAAGGACAAGTATTATACATTGTTTGCAAATCCGGGATATGATGTCCCGCTGTTCAGGCTGGTCTATCATGATTCGGTTATCACCAGTTATCATTGGGACTGGTCTACGTTTAAGATTCAGGGACTTACCGGGCAGCGCATGGTCCGGGAAGTTCTGTATGATGTTCCGCCCCTGTATCATCTGGACGGGGAACAATGGAAGGAGTACAAAGACGATTTGGTCCGCCATACCACCGTATGGTCCGGCTTCAGCCAAAAAGCGGCTGCGAGGGAAATGACGGACTTCCAATACCTGACAGAGGACGGCCTGGTACAAATGACAGAATATGGGGAGAATCTGCGGGCAGTGGCTAATTTCAGCGATAAGCCGGTCCGGTTCGGGGAAAAGGAACTGCCGGCCTGTTCCGTATTGATGGAGGTTGATGGGCGGAAATCGGTTTATACTCCGTCACCGGAGCATACCTGAGTTCGGATGGATGTAGTTAAGCCCGCCATAAGGCGGGCATAACTAGAATATCCATTGACAGCTTATGATTCCAGCCGGAATGTAACTGTCCAATCACCTTCAATTAGCTCACCTGAGTTATGGAATATACCGTACAGCCTATAATCCTCCAGCTGATTAAAAGGACCCACAAACCAAAACTCATAATATGTGTATCTGGAATTCCCGGTTTCCTCCTTCCAGCTCACGGAGTAATCTTCATGGCGTTCCCTGCCCTGACCATCCACAAGAAATGGCTGTACATGCCTGTCTGCCTTTGTATTATCTCCCATGCAAATTTGCAGCCGTAAAATATCATCCTCATACACCAGCCCAGTGACTGTAAAGTCATCCGGATTACAACTGTCCGGTCCCTCTGACGAAAGCACCTGGAACGTCCTGCGTGGATCATCCGGCTCCTTTTTTCCGTCCAGCACATCTAAATGCGGGGAAATGGCCTGAGAGCTGCCCCCGCTTCCCGACACAAAAACGCTTTTAGTCTCCCCGTGATTCTGTAAGCGGTCCATGCCAATGTCACGTTCTTCCTGAGTGATGCCGCACAACAGGCTGTGCACATAGAATGTCAGCTTGTTACGGTCAAATGCATCATTTGCCTGTACAGATAACAAGTAATATGCCTTTTCCTCCGCCTCATTGTACTGGATAAAGCTGCACCCAGCCAGACTGCTGTCAGCCCCATAACTCTTTAAACCATAGCTGTCAAATAAATCAGCTTTTCCCTGCATCCGGTCAAATCCTTCTGCATTTTTTAAAGACAGAAGAATTTCTGCCCGGTTTTCCACCAGATTCACGGCCTCCACCTGCAGGATGATTCCCTGGCTGGTGCTCTGCTTTTGTACCGGTAAAAACAAATCGGACATTCCGGGAGAAATGGATTCAATCACCTTATAAAATCCCGGAATATTGGCAGCGCAGACAGGAAGGACATTCCAGATACAGATACAGCAAACTGCTGTAATGGCAGTTTTCCATATGAAGCGTCTGTTACGGCACTTTCTTCCTGCTCCGGACAGGATACAGTCCACACTGTTTTGGTTAGGCCTGATTTTATCATATGCATTTTTATAATCTTCACGAAACATCATCTTTCCTCCAACCTCCTTCTCAGCATATCCCTTGCCCTGGTAAGCCGGGTCCGTACCGTGGAAGGCTTTACGCCAATTGTGTTGCTGATGTCATCCACGGACATATCCTCATAGTAAAATAGATGCACCACAATCCTATATTTTTCCGGAAGCTTTTTCACTGCCTCAATAACTGTCAGGTCCCGTTCCTCCAGTTCGAACACAGTGCCGGAATCCTCCGGTCCCAACCCGGTGATTTTTCTCATCCAGGCCGATTTCCAATGATTTTTGCAGCAATTGATTGTGACACGCAGGAACCAGGCTTTTTCATTCTCCTGGTTTTGAAATATTGGCTTTTTCCGCAGATAACGGATGAATACCTCCTGATGTATGTCGTCCGCGTCAAACTTTTGTTTTACCAAGGAATAAGCTAACCGGTATACCATATCTGAATAGCGTTCAATCATGGCCAGTTGAAAATCCTCCTTGTCCTTTTCCATCCTCTCACCACCCTTTCATTGATAATACAATCCAGATAGCCAAAAAGCTACAGAAAAAAGATTTTGAGGAGTAAAAAGGGCAGAAGTCATGCTATACTGGTGTCATGGTATTGAATGGAGGAGGAATAAACAGATGGAGTCATTGTATGAGTTAATCCACCGCGCATTGACATCGGAGGGAATGCTTCCGAAGGGCTTCAGCCTGCCGAAGCCCAATGCAGAAAAGATTCACTTTGCGGATGGTGCCATGGACGGGATAGCGATTTTTCATACGTCCAACAGTGCACAAGGCGTGGAATTGCTGGAACAGGCTGTATGTGCCGCAAACCGGGATGACGCAGGCGGGGCCCGGGAGCTGGTGAGAAGATTCTGTGAGACAGGCTGCATGATTGGCGCTATTGACGAGATTCAGCAATACATCATTGGGCATCAGGAAGAACTTGCAGCTGGTAAGCTCTATCAGCTGGGCAGGGATTTGATGCTGGGCGGCACTCACCGGGAGGAAGTAAAGTTTGGCATGGCTTTGCTGGAATTGTTTAATACAAATGGAAATGAGGAGATTAAGCAAGCAGTACGTGAGTTAGCCTGTTCCGACGAATTCACGATTTTCGCCCTATTCCTTATGCAGTCATGGGATAATCCGGAGCTGGAGATTTATCAAGCTGCCAGGAAGGTGAGAGGATGGGGAAGAATCCATGCGGTGGAGCGGCTTACCCCGGTGGACGAAGAGATGGAAAGGTGGATTCTGTCTGAGGGATGGGATAACACAGTCCTTCCGGCCTACTCTGCATTGGAATGTTTTCAAAAGGCACGTTGCGCCCAGCTGCTGGAAGAAGAGATGACCAGGGAACAGTACATCTCCATGTCAGGGCTGATGTCCGGGCTGTTAGACGAGGGTCCGGTCAGGGGAATCTCTGCATGCGATAATCCGGAGCAGGTTCTGATATCCTTCCTGCGCCAAAGCGGCCGATTTGATTTGACGGCAGCAGAATACGCAGTGGCTGCCCAGATTCTGGACTATGCCAGGGACAATAAAATGGAGCCTGTAGTCCTGGCAGCGGAGCGTTTGTTAAAAAGCAGGGGCTGCATGCTGGTTCTGCAAAGGGATATGGAGCGCGGGGAAAGTCTGCGGCTGGCAAAGCAGCTGGGCCTGGACTGCGCACCTTACGCTATGGCTGCAATCAATGAGGACTTCCAACGAAATTACCATTATATAGACCTGCTCATGTCTGAGGAGGAATATGCCGGCAGGCTAATCCACCTGTTTGAGGAAAAACTTCCATTGGATGAAATGGCCGCCGGGAGCGCGGATGAGATGGGATTAGGAGAGGCCTTTACGGACTACAGGATTTTGGTCTATATGATACAGCATCTGAAAAACCGTCCCGGGATGGGTGTGAGGCTGATTCAAACCGCATTGAAGGCGCCTGTAGTCAATAACCGGAATATGGCGCTGACCGTACTGGAAGAGTGGGTGAAGGACAAAGGATGTTCCCTTGGGAAATGTTATCCGGACCTGCATCAGCTGCTGCTGGAGCTGCGGGAATCTGAAGTGCGCCATGATATCCGGACCCGTATGGATGCCCTGGCTGGCCTGAAATAAGTGCGGGCTTGAAATAAGGTGCGGTTTTGTCTTTTAGGTGATTTCGCTAAGTGTTTCAACATTGTTATTATGGCGGAACATAAATCCCAGCCGGCGGGGTAAAAATTTAAATTTGTAAGGGAGCAGAGAAATATGGCATTTGACTTCAAAAAGGAATATAAAGAGCTTTATATCCCTAAAAATAAGCCGCAAATTGTAAATGTTCCAAAGATGAATTACATTGCAATTCGTGGAAAAGGCAATCCATCACAGCGCAGGACTTTGAATGGGCTGTGGCTGCCGCCGCAAAGAAGAAAAAAACGGACTGTTACAGCGCCGTGTTTCTGACTGTGAACGAAGGACTGTGCGTGCAAATGATGCACATAGGTTCTTATGACAGAGAGCCTGAAACAGTGGCACTTATGGACGAGTACCTTACCCGGAATGGGTATGTGAATGATATGGAAGATGGCAGGCTGCATCACGAAATCTATCTGTCTGACCCAAGAAAGTGCAGTCCGGAGAAAATGAAAACCGTAATCAGACATCCCATAAAAAGAGTTTGACAACTCCACTCATAAGATGCACTTTTCAATCACTTTTCAATCACGCCCTAGTGACAAAGCCCCCGGCACTGTGCTATACTGAAATTGGAAAACATCAGCTAATTGACGGAATATGGAAGGACGACCTTTACATGCAGACATTGAACCAGGACATAAAAGACCGGACATTTAAGCCTGTATACCTTCTGTTCGGTGAAGAGGCCTTCTTAAAGAAAAGCTATAAGAGCCGTCTGAGAGAAGCCCTTACCGACGGTGATACTATGAATTACAATTATTTTGAAGGCAAAGGGATGAATGTGAATGAAATCATCGGCCTTGCGGACACCATGCCTTTTTTTGCGGAGAAGCGGCTTATACTTATGGAGGACAGCGGATTCTTTAAGGGCGGGGCAGGAGCGGACGAGCTGACTGAGTATATGGGAGGAATCCCTGAATCCACCTGTCTTGTATTTGTGGAATCGGAAGTGGACAAGAGGAGCAGACTATATAAGGCAGTGAAGAAATACGGCTATGCTGCGGAGCTGAGCCACCAGGAACCGGCCCAGCTTGCCAGATGGGCTGCAGGCATCCTGTCTAAAAACGGTAAGAAGATTACCGGCCGGACCATGGAATTCTTTCTTAGCAAGGCTGGGGATGACATGGAGAACATCAGCTCGGAGCTGGAAAAGCTTATAAGCTATACCCTTGGCCGGGATGTCATCACAGATGAGGACGTGGAGACCATCTGTACCACCCAGGTAACCAATAAGATATTTGACATGATAACAGCCATAGCGGCACGTCAGACCCGCAAGGCCATGGACCTTTATGAGGACCTTCTGACACTGAAGGAACCGCCCATGCGCATCCTGTTTCTGATAGCAAGGCAGTTTAATCAAATCCTCCAGGTCAGGGACCTGATGGGAAAGGGGATGGATAAAAGCACCATAGCGTCCAGGCTTAAGCTTCAGCCCTTTGTGGTGGGGAAGATTATGCTGCAGGCCAAGACATTTTCCAAGGAACAAATCATGTCGTATGTGAATCTCTGCGTGGATGCCGAGGAAGGCGTTAAGACCGGTAAGCTGCAGGACCGGCTGGCAGTGGAACTGCTTATAGCAAACAAATATGAATAAAAATAAGAGGAACGAAGGCGATGGATATGATGGAGACAATTGAACTGGAAGATTTGAAAAACCAGGCCAGGCAGGTGCTGGAGGAGCTTATGGAGGCCGCCCGTCTGAAGCCGGGACAGATTCTGGTGGTGGGCTGTTCGTCCAGCGAGATAGACAGCTTTAAGATTGGGTCCCACTCAAGCGCAGAGATAGGGATGGCCGTGTATACGGCTCTTTACCAGGAGCTGAAGCCCAGGGGGATTTACCTGGCCGCCCAGTGCTGCGAACACTTAAACCGTGCCCTGATTCTGGAGGCAGAGGCCGCCCGTGCTTATGGCTATGAGCCGGTAAATGTGGTCCCCCAGTTAAAGGCCGGCGGCTCTTTTGCCACAGCTGCTTATGCAACCCTGGAACATCCTGTGGCAGTGGAGCACATAAGGGCCCATGCGGGGATTGACATCGGCGATACCCTCATTGGCATGCATATGAGGGATGTGGCAGTTCCTGTACGGATTAAGACAAAGGAGATTGGAAGCGCCCATGTGGTATGTGCCAGGACCAGACCTAAGTTTATCGGCGGTATCAGGGCCCGCTACGATGAGGAGAATATGTAAGGACCGCAGCCGGTTGCTGACATAGAATATGAAAATGGGATATGAGGAGGTATGGTTATGAACAGAGCGATTACAATCAGCCGCGAGTACGGAAGCGGGGGACGGGAGATTGGCGAGAAGCTGGCTCAAAGGCTGGGTATTCCTTTTTATGATAAGGAATTGATTGCCATGATTGCAAAGGAAGGGAATATTGAGACTTCCGTATTGGAGGCCAACGATGAAGTGGACCCGGATTTAGATAATTATTCACCGCGGCAGGTCCCGCCGGACTACCAGATTGCCATGACCCAGCGAATCTACGCGGCTCAGGCAACCGTCATCCGTAACCTGAATGAGAAAGGTCCCTGTGTCATTGTGGGGCGCTGTGCAGATGCCATACTTCCGGATGCCATCAACATCTTTGTATTTTCGGATATGGAAAACCGTATCAGACGTATCATGTCCCTGAATCCCGGGCTTTCCAGAGAAGAGGCCAAGGCCAGCATCCTGGCAGTGGACAAGAAGCGCAAGGCTTACCATGAATATTATTCCACCACACAGTGGGGAGATATGGATGCATACGATATCTGCCTTAACAGCGGACTGGCCGGCGTGGAGGGATGTCTGGAGGCTGCGCTCACCTATATTAAGTACGTCAGATAGCTTACAACATCAGAGTTGGAAGTAGACCGAAAAATCCCAGACAGGGAAAGCAGGAAAACGCTTATCTGTCTGGGATTTTTTTAAAAGCCCTATTCTCCGCCGGGGCCGTCACGGCGCGGCCTGAACGATTCAGGCAGGGGCTCTGCATAAGAGCCCTTGTCTTTCCTCACATGGTCTGTATCGTTGGAACAGTCCCTGTTTTCTGCGTTTTCTGCCGTATCCTGATTCATGGTATGATTCATGATTCTGCCTCCTTTGACTGCTGTCAGCTGCCCTCTTTCACGATTTCATCCAGAACCTTAATCAGGTCCTGCAATGTCTCCAGGTGCACATTTCGCTCCAGGATGCAGTTTTTCAGGTCGACGGAAAGGGTTTCGAATTTGTCCCGAATTTTCGGGGAAACATAGGATGCCATATCTATCACCTCAATGATAGTATGGGCCGGAATCAGCATTTTATGCACCATGTAAAATGGGTTACATGGCTAAGGAGCATATTCAGGGCATAAAAAAACCTTCCGGTGGGTTGGTCCGGAAGGAAGAGTGTCTGAAATTCCTTAACAGTGAATATCTCTATGAATTAAGCGATGGAATTAACAGCCTTGGATAAACGGGATACCTTGCGGGAAGCATTATTCTTATGATATACTCCCTTGGTGGCAGCCTTGTCAATCTCGGTAGTAGCAGCCAGCAGTGCAGCCTGGGCAGCAGCCTTGTCCCCAGAAGCAACAGCAGCGTCAACCTTCTTGATTGCAGTTTTAACCTTGGATCTAATCGCCTTGTTTCTTGCAGCCTTAGTCTCGTTTACTAAGATTCTCTTCTTTGCAGATTTAATGTTAGCCAATGAAATACACCTCCGTTCTTTAATATTATTATCTTTGTGTTTTCCATCAAAGCCTGGACACGGACAGTTCAATGTAAACATACTATTGTATTCTAGCTAATCTGACCCGGAATGTCAAGTCATATTTGGCTAAAATTTGAAGAAATTTGGCATGTGGGATTTGGCATGGCTGAATTGCTTCACACATACATATTTCCGGCCATAATCGCAGAAACTGATAGGAGAATGATATGAGAGGTGGATGAATATGGAGGAAAATGCAGCTGTCAATGCTGTCAATGAAGCCGCGGCAGGTACGTTCCAGGTGAGGACGGACCTGGCGCTGGAACAGCGGGAGAGTTCCATGGGGGAAGGCGGGGACGTATCCGGCGTCCGGCTGAAGGAATGGCATCATCAAAAGAGCGGCCTTAAGCTGACCGAAGTAAAGATACTGAATGAGCAGGGGGCCAAATCAATGGGAAAACCCAGAGGAACCTACCTGACCCTGGAGGCGGACCGTCTGTCCAAGGCGGACGAGGATTACCACAGTGAGATATCGGAAGAACTGGCCCACCAGATACGCAGGCTTATGACGGAAATGATTGGGTACAGGGAGGAGGATTTGCCTTCGGTCCTGGTGGTGGGACTGGGAAATGACTCCGTCACCCCGGATTCCCTGGGTCCAAGGGTACTGGATAACCTGCAGGTGACGAGACATCTGGACGGACAGTACGGAAATACATTCCTGAGGGACAGGAAGCTTCCCGCTGTCAGCGGCATAGCGCCCGGTGTCATGGCGCAGACCGGCATGGAAACTGCGGAGATATTAAAGGGAATCATACATGAAACCCATCCGGACCTGATTATTGCCATTGATGCTCTGGCGGCCAGAAGCGTGCGGCGTCTGGGGACTACCATCCAGCTTACGGATACGGGAATCCATCCCGGTTCCGGGGTTGGGAATCACCGCCACAGCCTGACCAGGGAGAGCCTGGGCGTGCCGGTAATGGCCATTGGGGTGCCCACCGTAGTGGGAGCCGCCGCCATAGTACACGACACAGTGTCCGCCCTTGTGGGAGTGCTGGCAGAGAACGAGGGTACCAGGGGAACCGGCAGCTGGATTGAGGAAATGGACCCGGATGGCCAGTATCAGCTTATACGGGAACTGCTGGAACCGGAATTTGGTCCTCTTTACGTCACGCCGCCGGACATTGACCAGTCTGTGAAGCAGCTGAGCTATACTATATCCGAGGGCATACACCAGGCTGTTTTTCCATAGGGGGTTTTACGAAACAAGCAATATCCTTCACATCCCTGCATATCATAATAATAGTATGATGACAGGTGAATGAATTGATGAGAATAAGACGTGGAGGCGTGGACCGGCTCGTACGCCGGTTTCTGGCCGGCACGGTCCTTATGTTGCTCTTGCTTTTGTGCGGCCGGTATGTAAGCCGGGCCGCCGCAAGCATAACAAAAAATGATTACAGGGATATGATATGCGCAGGAGGGCAGTGGATGGTGGAAGCCATCTGGAGCCAGGCCCATCCGGCGGATAATGCCAGGGAATCAGGCCTGTGGTCAGATGCCTGGGGAAGCAGGCAGGGAACCAATGACCCTGACCCTGCTTACCGCAAATACAATGCAGTAAAAACATTTTATGAAGAACACCAGTATCTCGCCTGGTACGGCAATGAAGAATCCGGCCAGCAGACCCCGGAGGAATCTGGCATCCTGGCTTCAGGAGAAGCAGGGATGGGATATGGTCCGGGCACAGGCACAGCTGGCCCTGCCGGAGCAGGCGTTTCAGGAACAGGAGCCTCAGGGGCAGACGGTGCCCAGGGCCGGGATTTGGCCGCCGGAACAGGCGGTATGGGTGCAGCCGGACTCCAGGGTGCAAACCAGTCCCTGGAGGCCATCACAGGAACTCTGGAGCGTCCCATTACCGGCAGTACATATGTGTTGGAACAGCTGATGGATTACGATTTTCTTATAAAACATTTTTACAGCATCCATACTTCTACTACAGCGGGCCGCGACCTTATGAATGCAAAGGACCTGCTGGGCCGGGACATGACCATGAAGGGCGATGACTCCAAACCCCAGATACTTATATACCACACCCATTCCCAGGAAGCCTATAAGGATTCAGGTCCGGGACAGACCGTGGTGGGAGTGGGGGATTACCTGACCCGGCTTCTGGAGGCCAAGGGATACAATGTATACCACGACAAATCGGTTTATGACCTGAAAAACGGCCAGCTGGACCGGAGCAAGGCATATAATTACGCCCTGGACGGCATTACAGGCATACTGCAGAAGAATCCCTCCATTGAAGTGGTGCTGGATATCCACAGGGATGGGGTGGGGGAGAACCTGCACCTGGTTACCCAGGTGGACGGCCGGGATACGGCGCAGATTATGTTCTTCAACGGTCTGAGCCAGACGCCGGAGGGCCCCATAGAGTATCTGCAAAATCCCTACCGGGAGGATAACCTGGCCTTCAGTCTTCAGATGCAGCTGGGAGCCGCTGCCTATTATCCCGGCTTCACCCGCAAGATATACCTTAAGGGACTGCGCTACAATGAGCACCTGCGTCCCAAGTCCAGCCTGATTGAGGTGGGAGCCCAGACAAACACGTACCAGGAGGCATTAAACGCCATGGAGCCCCTGTCAGAACTTTTGGATATGGTGTTGCAAGGAAATAGAAAAGATAGTATAATTCAGTAAGCAAAGGAAGCGTCTGCCATAGGGATACACGCACGTTTCCAGTGAAGAAATACCACAGAAAGAGGATAAAGCATGCCAACAGTTGACCAGAGTAAAATTCGCAATTTTTGCATCATAGCACACATTGACCACGGCAAGTCCACCCTGGCTGACCGTATTATTGAGAAAACAGGGCTTCTCACCAGCCGTGAGATGCAGGAGCAGGTTCTGGATAATATGGACCTGGAGCGGGAGCGGGGAATCACCATTAAGTCCCAGGCAGTCCGTACCGTATATAAGGCCCAGGATGGAAATGAGTACATTTTCAATCTGATAGACACCCCAGGACACGTGGATTTTAACTACGAGGTATCACGAAGCCTGGCAGCCTGCGACGGCGCCATACTGGTGGTGGATGCCTCCCAGGGAATTGAGGCCCAGACCCTGGCCAACGTATACCTTGCCCTGGACCATGACCTGGATGTGTTTCCGGTCATCAATAAAATCGACCTTCCCAGCGCGGAGCCGGAGCGGGTGGCAGCGGAAATTGAGGATGTCATTGGTCTGGATGCCGGCGACGCCCCTCACATTTCAGCGAAAACAGGGGTTAATATAGAAGAAGTGCTGGAAGCCATTGTCCATAAGATACCAGCTCCAAAAGGCGACCCTGAGGCACCCTTAAAGGCCCTTATCTTTGACTCCACCTATGATTCCTACAAGGGAGTCATCATTTTCTGCCGCATCATGGAGGGAACCGTGAGAAGGGGAACCCCCATCCGCATGATGGCCACGGGTTCTGAGGAGGATGTGGTGGAGGTGGGGTATTTCGGCGCAGGCCAGTTTATTCCATGTGAAGAACTGAGCGCCGGCATGGTAGGCTATATCACTGCCAGCATCAAAAATGTGGGTGATACACGCGTGGGCGATACCGTTACGTCCAGGGACAACCCCTGCGCCTCACCCCTTCCGGGTTACAAGAAGGTTACGCCCATGGTATACTGCGGCCTCTATCCGGCGGACGGGGCCAAGTACAATGATTTAAGGGATGCGCTGGAAAAGCTTCAGCTCAATGACGCCTCCCTGTTTTACGAGCCGGAGACATCCATTGCCCTGGGCTTTGGATTCCGCTGCGGTTTTCTGGGGCTTCTGCACCTGGAAATCATAGAAGAGCGTCTGGAGCGCGAGTACAACCTGGACCTGGTGACCACGGCCCCGGGCGTTGTATACCGGGTGCACAAAACCACGGGTGAGATGATGGAATTGACCAATCCCTCCAACCTTCCGGACCCCACGGAAATCGAGTACATGGAGGAGCCGATTGTCAGTGCGGAAATCATGGTAACCACAGAATTCGTAGGTTCAATTATGACACTCTGCCAGGAGCGCAGAGGCAATTATCTGGGCATGGAATACATCGAGACCACCCGCGCCCTTCTGAAATACGAACTGCCCCTAAATGAAATCATCTATGATTTCTTTGACGCCCTCAAGTCCCGCTCCAGAGGATATGCTTCCTTTGACTACGAGCTCAAGGGATATGAGCGCTCCAGCCTGGTGAAGCTGGACATCCTGGTGAACCGTGAAGAGGTGGATGCCCTTTCCTTCATCGTACATGCCGATTCTGCTTATGAACGGGGCAGAAAGATGTGTGAGAAGCTGAAGGACGAGATTCCAAGGCATCTGTTTGAGATACCGATTCAGGCAGCCATCGGCGGCAAGATTATTGCCAGGGAGACAGTGAAGGCCGTGCGCAAGGACGTGCTGGCCAAATGCTATGGCGGTGATATCAGCCGTAAGAGAAAGCTGCTGGAAAAGCAGAAGGAAGGCAAGAAGCGCATGCGCCAGATTGGAAATGTAGAGATTCCGCAGAAGGCATTTATGAGTGTGCTGAAGCTGGATGACGAATAAATAGGTGGGATAAATCATAACATGACAAGCTTACAGAGGAAGCCCCTGGAGCTGTATGTCCATGTGCCCTTTTGCGCCAGGAAATGTCTTTACTGCGATTTCCTGTCCTTCAGGGCGCTGGCGTCTGTCCAGGAGGCTTATACCGAACAACTAATAAGGGAAATAGAAGTCCAGGGTGCCTGCTGCCGTGAATACCAGGTCAAGACCGTGTTCATAGGAGGAGGCACTCCTTCTGTTATGGAACCGTGTCTTATCCGGGACATCATGCAGGCCCTGAACAAAAATTTTGATATAGCAGCAGAGGCGGAGATTACCATTGAGGTCAATCCCGGCACCCTGCTTCAGAATAAGCTTCACATCTACCGTGCGGCGGGAATCAACCGGCTGAGCATTGGCCTTCAGTCTGCGGACAACCAGGAGCTTAAGGACCTGGGGCGGATTCATACCTTTGAGGAATTCCTGAAGAGTTACCAGTGCGCCCGCATGGCCGGGTTCACCAACGTAAATGTGGATTTGATGAGCAGCATTCCGGGCCAGACACTGGAGAGCTGGAAGAATACCCTTAAAAAGGTGACTATGCTGAAGCCGGAGCATATATCCGCATACAGTCTCATTGTGGAGGAGGGAACCCCTTTCTGGGACCGCTACGGAAAGAGGGAAGGGGAGGAGACTGGTCTTAAAACAGACGATGTCTGCTTTCTGCATCCCCGGGGCGGCCGCCTGGAGTCAAATACCGTCCCCAGAAAAAGAGCGGCTCTTTATCCCCCCCTTCCGGATGAGGAGACAGAGAACCGCATATATCATTTTACCAGGACATATCTGGAGGAACAGGGATACGGCCGTTATGAGATATCCAATTACGCCAAGCCGGGCAGGGAGTGCCTGCACAACACAGGCTATTGGAGGGGAGTTTCCTATCTGGGACTGGGACTTGGCTCCTCATCCTGCATGAACGGGACCCGTTTCTCCAATGAACGGGATTTAGATACCTATCTGCACCTGGATTTTTCCCAAGAAGGTGGAGCCTCAGCCCTGTCCTCTCTCAGAGGCCCGGTGGAGGAACTGACCAGGGAAGCCCAGATGGAGGAATTTATGTTTCTGGGTCTGCGCATGACAAGAGGCGTATCAGAGATAGACTTCGTATCCATGTTCGGAGTCAAAATAGAAAGCATATACGGCCCTGTAATAGAGAGGCTTATTGCCAACGGCCTCTTAAAACGCGAGGGCGTCCGGATATCACTGACCGAATGGGGAATGGACGTAAGCAATTTTGTGCTCAGCGAATTTCTGCTCTAGAATTCTAAACGGGGAGGAAAAATGTCAGAGAATAAAACCATACGGGAAACCGTAAGAAAAAGACTGGAGGAAGCATCCGACCCGGAATACAGGGACTTCCACAGCCGTCTTCTGCCGGGAATCACCGGCATAGCGGGAGTGCGCACGCCCGTACTCCGGGGAATCGCAAAGGACTTAAAAAGGAACGGATGGCAGGAATACATAGAAGAGGTGTCAGAGGCCTGGAAGGAAAACGGCCAGGGAGCAGAGGGCGTCCTCTATGACGAGATGATAATCTGGGGGCTGTGTATCTGCGGAGGCTGCCGCGACTGGGACACTGCCAGGAAATACATAACCGGCTTTGTCCCGGCTATCAATAACTGGGCTGTATGCGATATCTTCTGCGGCTCACTTAAAATCACCAGCCGTTACAAGGAAGAAGTCTGGCAGTTCATCCTGCCCTATTTCCGGTCGGACCGTGAATACGACCTGCGGTTTGGAACCGTCATGCTGTTATCCCATTACGCGGACCAGGACCATCTGGACCGTGCCCTGACACTGCTGGACGGCATCCATCATACCGGATACTATGCCAGAATGGCAGTGGCCTGGGCTGTTTCTGTTTATTTTGTCAAATTTCCGGACCAGGTGATGAAATACTTAAAGCAGAGCAGCCTGGATGACTGGACCTACAATAAAGCGCTGCAGAAAATCACAGAGTCCTTCCGCGTGGACAGGGAAACAAAACAGCTGATACGGGAAATGCGCAGAGGACGCTGACAAAGAACCCGGCTGCGTACCCCTTGTTCTCTCTAAAAACTTGTGCTACAATCAAATTGATATCAGAAAAGTCAGTTTATTCACCGGAAAACTGGCGTTGTTGTCTTTACAATTGGAGAAAGGAGCATTGTTATGGGGAATCTGATTAACAGAACCATCGGGGAATTCAGGGTACAGGCCTTTTATCAGGGGAAGTTCATGGATGTGACCAGGGAGGACACCCTGGGACACTGGTCTGTATTTTTTTTCTACCCGGCTGATTTTACCTTTGTATGTCCTACGGAGCTGGGGGACCTGGCTGATTATTATGAGGAATTTAAGGCGGCCGGATGTGAGATTTATTCCGTGTCGGAGGATACCCATTTTGTCCATAAGGCGTGGGCAGATGCCTCGGAAACCATCCGGAAAATACATTATCCCATGCTGGGGGACCCGGCCGGGAAGCTGGCCAGGGAGTTCGGCGTGCTGGATGAGGAGGAAGGACAGGCGTTCAGAGGAACCTTTATCCTGAATCCGGAAGGTAAGATTAAGGCGTATGAGATACATGATATGGGAATCGGCCGGAATGCAGAGGAACTGCTGCGCAAGGTCCAGGCTGCCCAGTTTGTGGAGGAGCATGGAGACCAGGTGTGTCCCGCCAAATGGAAACCGGGAGAAGAGACACTGACGCCCAGCCTGGACTTGGTGGGGATGCTGTAGGGAGGTGGATGCTACGATTGATTTAAATACGATTCCCGGAGAAAGCAGCCTGGTGGACCAGGGGCTTAAGGAACAGCTGGCCGGTATCTTCGGCAGGATGGAGAAACCGGTGACAATCAGGGCAGTGGTGGATTTATCCGGGGAAAAGGACCGGGAAATGGCCTCCTTTCTCAGGGTCATTGTCTCCCTGAGCCCGAAACTGGGGCTTGAGCTATACGGTCCCGGCGAGGCGGACCAGGTACCTGAACTGAATACAGCATGGCTGCCTGTAACCGGGCTCTACAAGGATGGGACCTATGGCAGGGCTGCTTTTCACGGAGTGCCGGGAGGAAAGGAAATCAATTCCTTTGTGCTGGCCATCTATAACCTGGCAGGACCCGGGCAGGAAGTGCCAAAAGGAACCAGGAAAAAGATTGAGCGGCTGGACAAGAAGACGAATATCAAGATATGCGTGTCCCTTGCCTGCCATCACTGCCCTTTGGTGGTGACGGCCTGCCAGCAGATTGCTTTTCTGAATCCGAATATTGAGGCTGAGATGATAGATGCAGCCCTTTACGATGACCTGGTGGCTGAGTATGATATTAAGCGGGTGCCCATGATGATTATGAATGACAGCAGGATTGTTATGGGTAGCAAGACCATGGATGAAATCGTCACTTTGTTAAAATAATAACTAAAAAATGGTAAAAACACGTTAAAAAGTTGTTAAATATGAATGAAAAAAGTGCTCAAATTGGTAAAAAAATGTACATTGTGTGAGAAATAAAATTCTTCTATTGAATTTATATGTGCAATGTGCTATATTGGAAACAGGTAAAGAAAGACAAATAAAATTGCTGAGATGATGAGAGCATAGTAAAACGACAGAAATGTTGATTTAGAACTATGCTCTTTTTTATTGGTAAAATCGTGTGAGGGGGTGATACCGATGAATCAGAAACTGTATGATTTGATTGAGGCCAATCCAGTCATAGCAGCGGTAAAGGACATGGATGGCCTTGACGCCTGCTGCAAAAGAGATGAGATTAAGGTAGTGTTCATCCTCTTTGGGGATATCTGTAATATCAGCGCCATTGTCAGACAGATTAAAGATGCAGATAAAGTTGCCATGGTACATATCGACCTGATAACCGGACTCAGCAGCAAAGAGGTTGCAGTGGATTTTATCAGGAATAATACCAGTGCAGACGGAATCATCTCAACAAAACCAGCTTTGATTAAACGGGCCAGGGAGTTGTCCTTATATACTACACTGAGGGTTTTTGTACTGGATTCCATGGCATTTGAAAACATTGAGAAACAGATGAGCGTGGCAAGGCCCGACATCATAGAGATACTTCCGGGCCTCATGCCCAAGGTGATACGCAGGGTGTGCAGGCTGGTGAAGGTGCCTGTCATAGCGGGGGGACTTATATCAGACAAGGAAGACGTGATGGCCGCCCTTTCAGCCGGGGCCATATCCGTATCGACCACGAATCAGAAAGTATGGCTGATGTAGATGAGGAAACTTAAGTCCGTTCTCCTGGGGAAGGAAAATGGGTTTATGTATAAATGATACATATGGTATGTATCAGAACAACAAGAAGGAGGGTTTTTTATGGCAAAGTATGTAATGGCACTGGATTCGGGTACGACAAGCAACAGGTGTATCCTGTTCAACGAGAAGGGGGAAATGTGCAGCGTTGCTCAGAAGGAGTTTACTCAGTATTTCCCGAAGCCAGGTTGGGTAGAGCATGATGCCAATGAAATCTGGTCCACACAGTTAGGCGTTGCAGTGGAGGCCATGTCCAAAATCGGGGCTACCGCAGAGGATATTGCCGCCATCGGCATTACCAACCAGCGTGAGACCACCATTGTATGGGATAAGGAGACTGGGGAGCCCGTATACCATGCAATCGTGTGGCAGTGCCGCAGAACCTCCGAGTACTGCGATACACTGAAGGATAAAGGATTGGTCGATACCTTCCGTGCCAAGACAGGACTTGTGATTGATGCTTATTTCTCAGGAACAAAACTGAGATGGATACTGGAAAATGTGGAAGGAGTCAGGGAACGTGCAGAAAAAGGGGAGCTGCTGTTCGGAACCGTGGAGACATGGCTGATTTGGAAACTGACAAAGGGAAGAGTACATGTAACTGATTACTCCAATGCTTCCCGTACCATGCTGTTCAACATCAACACCCTGCAGTGGGATGATGAGATACTGGCAGAGTTAAACATTCCGAAATGCATGCTTCCGGAAGCCAAACCATCCAGCTGTGTATACGGCGAATCCGACCCCCAGTTCTTTGGCGGCCCAATCCCCATTGGCGGGGCGGCAGGCGACCAGCAGGCAGCGCTTTTCGGCCAGACCTGTTTCAATGCGGGCGAGGCAAAGAATACATACGGAACCGGCTGCTTCATGCTGATGAACACAGGCGAGAAGCCGGTATTCTCCAAGAACGGCCTGGTTACCACCATTGCCTGGGGACTGGACGGCAAAGTGAATTATGCTCTGGAAGGTTCCATCTTTGTTGCCGGTGCGGCTATCCAGTGGCTGCGGGATGAAATGAGAATCATAGATTCCTCGCCGGATTCCGAGTACATGGCCAAGAAGGTAAAGGATACCAACGGCTGCTATGTGGTGCCTGCATTTACAGGACTGGGCGCCCCCCATTGGGACCAGTACGCCAGAGGCACCATCGTGGGTATTACCCGCGGCGTCAACAAATACCACATTATCCGTGCCACACTGGATTCCCTGTGCTATCAGACCAATGATGTGCTCCAGGCCATGAAGGCGGATTCCGGCATTGAGCTGGCAGCCCTTAAGGTGGACGGCGGAGCAAGCGCAAACAACTATCTGATGCAGACCCAGGCAGACATTATCAATGCGCCGGTGAACCGTCCTCAGTGCGTGGAGACCACGGCTATGGGCGCTGCTTATCTGGCAGGTCTGGCGGTTGGATACTGGGCTAACAAGGAAGAGGTCATCAAGAACTGGGCGATTGACCGTACCTTCACTCCGGAGATTTCCGAAGAGAAGAGAAACGGGATGGTGACTGGCTGGAACAAGGCTGTAAAATGCTCTTACGGATGGGCAAAAGAAGATTAGTCAGATATGGGTATGAAACGATGTGATTGAGCATGGCTGCCCGGCATCCGTAGCCCTTTCGGCACAGGGGCCGGGGCCATGCCTTAAAGATAAGGGGGTTTTTATATGTTACCATATATAGCAGAGTTTTTGGGGACCATGATACTTATCATTTTAGGTGACGGCGTTGTAGCGAACGTGACACTCAATAAGTCGGGCATGAAGGGTGCTGGTTCCATCCAGATTACCTTTGCATGGGGCCTTGCGGTTATGCTGCCCGCATTTATCTTTGGCGCTGCGTCCGGCGCGCATTTTAATCCGGCGCTGACCATTGCCCTGGCAGTGGATGGAAGCATGTCATGGGGACTTGTTCCCGGATACATTGTTGCACAGTTTGCCGGTGCCTTTGTGGGCGCTGTCATTGTGTATCTTCTGTTCAAAGACCAGTATGACGCAACCGAGTCAGCGGCAACCAAGCTGGGCACCTTCTGTACAGGACCATCTGTTCCTAACATGGGACGCAACATTTTAAGCGAGGCAGTTGGTACATTCGTGCTTGTATTCGCAATCAAAGGCATCGGCCAGGTATCCGGCATTGCACCAGGCGTGGATAAGCTGCTTGTATTCGGAATCATTGTTTCAATCGGTATGTCCCTGGGCGGTCTGACCGGTTATGCCATTAACCCTGCACGTGACCTTGGGCCGCGTCTGGCCCATGCTGTTCTGCCTATTAAGGGAAAGGGAGATTCCAACTGGGGCTATGCACCGGTGGTTATCATCGGACCGGTTGTGGGCGCAGTTGTGGCAGCCTTATTATATCAGGCAATTCCGTGGATGTAACATGTATCCTTAACTGAATATTGATTGCGTGAGATGAGAGCGGAGCAAATAGGTGTGGAAACACGCCTTGTTTGCTCCGCTTTTTAACCCTTCGGGGCTGAATGTTGGCCGCCCGGGCTGGCTGTGTTAAAACCAGGCCGGCGGATATAAATAAAAGGCCGGCCCGGTGAGGGCGGCGGCAGGGAGATGCCGGGCTGATTCGGCATCTTCACAAAAAAAGAAGGAAGGGAACAAAACATATGTATGACGTAATAATAATCGGGGCCGGGGTGTCCGGCGCTGCATCTGCCAGGGAACTGTCAAGGTATAAGGTGAAGGCCTGTGTCCTGGAACGGGAGGAGGATGTGTGCTGCGGCACCTCCAAGGCCAACAGTGCCATTGTCCATGCCGGATATGACGCAGCGGAAGGTTCGCTCATGGCTAAGCTGAATGTGGAAGGAAACCAGATTATGCCTGGACTGGCCAGGGAACTGGATTTTCCATTCAATCCATGCGGTTCCTTTGTGGTATGTCTGGATGAAGAGTCCATGCCGGACCTCAGGGCTCTGTATGAACGCGGGGTCAGGAACGGTGTAAAGGATATGGAAATCATCACGGATAAGGCAAGGATTAAGGAGATGGAGCCCAATCTGACAGATGAGGTGGCCGGCGTTCTCTATGCACCTACGGCAGGCATCGTATGTCCCTTTAATTTAAACATTGCATTGGCTGAAAATGCTTATACCAACGGCGTGGATTTTAAATTTAACACTGAGGTGACGAATATCCGCAGAATAGAGGACGGATGGGCACTGGAAACCAGCCAGGGTGTGTATGAGACCCGGTATGTGGTCAATGCGGCAGGTGTCCATGCCGACCGGTTCCACAATATGGTCAGTGAGACAAAGATACACATTACCCCCAGAAGAGGAGACTACTGCCTGCTGGATAAGAGTGCGGGAAACCATGTAAACCGCACCATATTTGCCCTTCCGGGAAAATATGGAAAGGGAGTCCTGGTATCGCCCACGGTCCATGGAAATCTGATTGTGGGACCCACAGCCATTGATATTGAGGATAAGGAGGCCACGGCCACCACAAGGGAGGGACTGGATGAACTGATTGCAAAAGCAGGCATGAATGTAAAGGACCTTCCCATGCGCCAGGTCATCACATCCTTTGCAGGACTCAGGGCCCATGAGGACCACCATGAATTTATTATAAAGGAACTGGAGGATGCGCCGGGATTTGTGGACTGTGCGGGAATCGAGTCACCGGGACTTACCAGCTGTCCGGCCGTCGGAAGGATGGTGGCAGGAATTCTTAAGGATAAGCTGGGCCTGGAGCCAAATACGCAGTTTAACGGCAGCCGCAAGGGCATTCTGGATCCGGATACCCTTACCAAAGAGGAGCAGGCGGAGCTGATTAAAAAGAATCCTGCTTACGGCAATATCATCTGCCGCTGTGAAATGGTCACCGAGGGAGAAATCCTGGACGCCATCCACAGGCCGCTGGGGGCCCGTTCCCTGGACGGCATCAAGCGCAGGACCAGGGCTGGAATGGGGCGCTGCCAGGCAGGCTTTTGCACACCCAGGTCCATGGAACTGCTTCACCGTGAGCTGGGGCTTCCCATGACGGAGATTACAAAAGCCGGCGGGGATTCGAAGCTTGTAGTGGGAACCAATAAGGACAGAATATAGAAAGGGGCGCGCTTGAGATGAGGAAATATGATATTGTCATAATCGGCGGCGGTCCTGCGGGTCTCGCTGCAGCTGTAGCGGCCAGGGATAACGGAGTAGAGAGCATCCTAATCCTGGAACGCGATAAGGAACTGGGAGGCATTTTAAACCAGTGCATCCACAACGGATTCGGCCTTCATACATTCAAGGAGGAGCTGACAGGTCCTGAGTATGCTGCCAGGTTTGAGGAACAGGTGTATGAGAGGAACATTGAATATAAATTAAACACCATGGTCATGGATATCAGCCGCCATAAGGTGGTTACGGCTATGAACCGGGAAGAGGGACTGTTTGAAATACAGGCCAGGGCTGTGATACTGGCTATGGGATGCAGGGAGCGTTCCAGAGGGGCGCTTAACATACCGGGCTACCGGCCTGCCGGCATTTTTTCGGCGGGAACCGCCCAGCGTCTGGTCAATATGGAGGGCTTTATGCCGGGCAGGGAAGTGGTTATCCTGGGTTCCGGCGACATCGGTCTTATCATGGCCAGGCGTATGACGTTAGAGGGCGCCAAGGTAAAGGTGGTGGCGGAGCTGATGCCCTATTCAGGAGGGCTGAAACGTAATATTGTGCAGTGTCTGGATGATTACGGCATACCGCTTAAGCTGAGCCACACCGTGGTTGATATACGCGGAAAGCAGCGCCTGGAAGGTATCACCCTGGCTGCCGTGGATGAGAGGGGTAAGCCCATACCGGGAACCGAGGAGGATTATACCTGCGACACCCTGCTTCTCTCCGTGGGCCTGATTCCTGAGAATGAGCTGTCAAACGGAATGGGAGTGGAGATGAACCGGGTTACGTCAGGACCGGTTGTGAATGAAAGCCTGGAAACCAATATTGAAGGCGTATTTGCCTGTGGCAACGTGCTCCATGTCCATGATTTGGTGGATTTCGTATCAGAGGAGGCGGGAGCAGCCGGCAAGAATGCAGCCAGATATGTAAAGGACGGAAGTCGTTCCGGGGAAGGCAGGGAGATTGAGCTGAGGGCAGTGGACGGAGTACGATACACGGTTCCCTGCACCATCCATCCGGACCGCATGGAGGATACCCAGATTGTACGTTTCCGTGTGGGAAATGTTTATAAAAACTGCTATATCGGCGTATACTTTGATGATGAGCAGGTGATGCACAGAAAGCGCCCGGTCATGGCGCCGGGAGAGATGGAGGAGATAAAGCTCCAGAAGGAAAAATTGATGTTGCATCCCGGACTTAAGACGATTACAATAAAGGTAGAGGAGGCATAGACCATGGAGAGAAGAGAACTTATCTGTATCGGTTGTCCTATGGGGTGTCCTCTGACCGTTGAATTGGAAAACGGGGAAATCCAGACCATCACAGGATACACATGCAGGAAGGGCGAGATATATGCGCGCAAGGAAGTGACCAATCCGACCCGAATCGTTACCTCCACCGTGAGGGTGGAAGGCGGACGGGCTGACATGGTGTCTGTCAAGACCAGGGAGGATATACCCAAGGATAAGATATTCCAGTGTGTAAAGGCCTTAAAGGGTGTAACCGTCAAGGCTCCCATTCATATCGGAGATGTGGTCGTGGCAGATGTGGCAGGCACGGGAGTTGATATAGTGGCCACCAAGGAAGTACTATAGTTGTGTGCTCCTGGCTGGAGAGGGGACGGGAACAGGGTTTCCTTCTGAGACAGCAGGAGTACACCGGTCAGTCGGCAGCCGCCATCAGGCGGCGGCCGGCTTACTGCAGGTTAATGGATGGCGGTCCGGATGGATGGAGCGGCATCCGAATTAGAAGGAGGGCTTTAAATGGAGAAGAAACTGGACATTAATAACATGAACGGAATAACCGAGGAAGAGGATAAGACCTGCGGACTCAATGATATGAATTGCCTGGAAGGGGAAGAGGATAAGACCTGCGGACTCAACGACATGAACTGCGTGGAGGAGGAAGAGGACAAAACCTGCGGACTTAACGACATGAACTGTCTGGGTGAGTAACGGAAACAGTGCAGGGCAGAGGCTATGCGGAGGAGATGTACGGGCGGAGATGAATCCGTCCGGCGCTCCTGCCGCAGGTCCCTGCTTTACGTGGTTCATGAACCAATTGGAAAGCTGCTGCCCCATTTGGCGCAGCCCATAAAATAGAAGGGGGTTTTCGCAATATGAAAAAATTTATCAATGATGTGGCGCTGGTAGAAGACCAGATGATACAGGGGATGGTTAAGGCGTATCCGGGTTATCTGAGAAAGCTGGACTGCGGCAACGTGGTGGTCAGAGCCAATAAGAAGGAAGGCAGGGTGGCCCTGATTAGCGGAGGCGGAAGCGGACATGAACCGGCTCACGGCGGATATGTGGGAACCGGCATGCTGGATGCGGCTGTGGCAGGCGCAGTGTTCACATCACCTACCCCGGACCAGATTTATGAGGGAATCAAGGCCATTGCCACAGACGCAGGCGTACTCATGGTGGTCAAAAACTATACCGGCGATGTGATGAATTTTGAGATGGCTGCGGAAATGGCTGAGATGGAAGGCATTACCGTGAAGCATGTGGTAACCAATGACGATGTGGCGGTAAAGGACAGTCTGTACACAGTGGGACGCAGGGGCGTGGCCGGAACCGTGTTTGTACATAAGATTGCAGGCGCCATGGCCGAAACCGGCGCTTCACTGGATGAGGTCCATGCAGTGGCGCAGAAGGTAATCGACAATGTGCGCACCATGGGGGCTGCCATTGAACCATGTACGGTTCCGGCGGCAGGCAAGCCGGGATTTGAGCTGTCAGATGATGAGATGGAAGTGGGCATCGGAATCCATGGCGAGCCTGGAACCCACAGGGAGTCCATGAAGACAGCGGACCAGGTGGCGGATATGCTTCTGGAACAGATTCTGGGAGACATTGACTATGAAGGCCGCGAGGTGGCTGTCATGATTAACGGTGCCGGCGCAACACCCCTCATGGAGCTTTTCATCATCAATAACAGGGTTTCGGATGTGCTGGCTGAAAAGGGAATTAAGGTTTATAAGACCTTTGTGGGAGAGTATATGACTTCCATTGAGATGCAGGGATTTTCCATCTCGCTGCTGAGACTGGACGACCAGCTCAAGGAGCTTTTGGATGCACCTGCAGATACGCCGGCCTGGAAGTAACAGGCAGTTATGAGGTCTTAGAATAAATAAAGGGAATGAAAGGTGGGTCATCATGGCAGACAGTAAAAAGGTATTGGAAATCATCAAGGCTATCGGTCTGAAGATGGAGGCCGAGAAGGAATATCTCACAGAGCTGGACCAGCCCATAGGCGACAGTGACCATGGCATTAACATGGCGCGGGGGTTCGCAGCGGTGGAGGGAAAGCTTCCTGCCCTGGAGGGAAAGGATATAGGGACCATTTTAAAGACAGTGGGCATGACTTTGGTATCCACTGTGGGAGGCGCTTCCGGACCCCTGTATGGCTCGGCCTATATGAAGGCGGGCATGGCTCTGGCTGGAAAGGAAGAGATGGATATGGCTGATTTCCTGACCATGATGGATACGGCTGTCCAGGCAGTGGAACAAAGAGGCAAGGCCACTGTGGAGGAAGCCACCATGCTGGATGCCATGATTCCTTCCCTGAACGCCATGAAAGACGGGGCGGCAGAGGGAAAGAGCACCAGGGAGGTGCTGGAGGCCGGAGTCAGGGCAGCCTGGGCCGGTGCAGAGCACACCAAGGACCTGGTAGCGACCAAAGGCCGGGCCAGCTATGTGGGAGAGAGAGGACTGGGGCACCAGGACCCGGGAGCAACTTCTTATTCCTATATGCTGGAAGTCATTGCGGGGCTTGTCTAGGGGGTCCGGCTGAAAGGAGCAGCAGTACATATGGTAGGATTTGTGATTGTATCCCACAGTGAGAATCTGGCAAAGAGCGTGGTGGAGCTGACCGCCCTCATGGCACCCAGCGCAAAAATCGCGCCGGCCGGGGGTATGGATGACGGAGGCTTTGGAACCAGTTTTGAGAAGATACAGGCAGCCATTGAGTCTGTGTATTCCGATGACGGGGTTCTTGTTCTGGTGGATTTGGGAAGCGCTGTCATGACCACGGAAATGGTCATTGAGATGTTTGAGGGAAAGAAGGTGGAGATGGTGGACTGCCCCCTGGTGGAGGGCGCTGTGGTTGCCACCATTGATTCTGTAGGCGGAATGAGTTTTGAGGATATCAAGACAGCTCTGGCCGGAGTTGGAACGGCCAAGAAGTTTTAGGCTATGGGCTGAAGGAACGTGCTGAAAGGATATGAAAAGCAGGCGGGGAAATCAGGGCATTTTAAACATGCTCTAGTCCCCGCCTGTTATGGTTACTATCATCTGATTGGGAAGGCACACAATAGTATCGCTGTTTAAGTGCTTTTTTCCCTGATGGACACAGACCTTGTCAGGGCAGCTGGCATCGCTGCACCAAATTTCCCCGTCCTTTACAATCAGGTGGTTGGTGCCGCCGTTGGATGAGGTAACAGTTATCTCTGTATCTTTACTGAGCTCCAGTGTTTCCACCACAATCCCGTCCACAGACACCTGGGCAATGGCTGCCGGTGCGCGGCGGATAAAGTGGTTGATGCCAACGGCGGCAGCTGCAATCAGAAGAATGGCAGCTGCCAGAATCAGGTCGCGTTTTTGTACTAGTTTCATTTGATTTCTGCCTGTTGCAGGCATTCCTCCACTCCGTTCATAAATGGATACACATTGATGCTGACTGAGGACACGGCGTCGGTGGTGTATCCATCCTCACCAGCCAGGCCGGCCAGACGCTGGTGTTCTATCAGATACCGGCAGACGCTGTCTGCCTGGGTTTTCCAGACAGGACCATCCGGTGTCATGATATACTTGCCTTCCATGGAAAGCTTCTGCTTGCTTTCGCCGTCACTGTTAAAGGAATCCCAGACACAGGATACGATGATGCCGTCGGAGACGGTGAGGGTGGTCCTGTCACGGAAACCGTTTGAGTCCGGTTCAGCCTCATGGGTATAGATGCCGTCGGCCAGAGGCACCTCAGGACTGGCTGTGGTTACAGGTCCTCTTAAGGCTTTATACAAAGGGTCTGATACAGCAATCACTGCTAAGGACAGCACTGCCATGACCGCGATGCCTATCAGACTTCTGGCATTGGCGCTGATGGTATTTCTGTTCATGGAAAACACTCCTTTGATAATATAATAGTATGCCCCGGAGGCGGAATAACCGCGGCGCATGGGATAGGGCACATTGTTTATTTTATCACAATGTGATACGGTATACAATCAGTTTTCCCTTAAGCAGCGGTGGAAATTCATTCCTGCCATGGCTGGTCCGCTGTTATTGCATTTTAATCAGGCTGGCTGCTGCCGGAAACCCCTGTTCCATGCAGCCGGACATAGCTGTGATGATGGCTTCATCCCGGTTTATTCCGTTTGTCAGGTATTTCCTGATTGGTTCAATTCTAGCAAAAAAGCTGTTTATTGTCCAGGGTGCTTTCCTTATTCAGGCACTATAGAAGATTTTGCGTAGAAGATTTGGATTGGGCATGGTATACTGTAGTATGCTTATAACTTAATCCCTGCCACCTGTCCTGGAGCATGCCTTAAAAATCATTGCGCCCGTCTGACCGCCCCGCTTTGCGGACCAGGGAGGACAGAGGACTGGTGAAGGATGGAATGCCATGATAAAGACGGGAGGAGAACATGCCTAATCATAAAAAGAAAGTTACAGAATCCCATACGTCTGCCAGAAATGCTGCCCTTTTCGGAATACTGACAGCCCTGGCCCTGGTGCTGGGGTATGTGGAGTCACTGGTGCCGGTATATCTGGGAGCGCCCGGGGTTAAGCTGGGGCTGGCTAATCTTGTGACCATGGTGGGGCTGTACTGTATGGGAACAAAAGAAACAGCCCTTATAAGCGTGGTGCGCATACTTCTGTCAGGTATTCTTTTCGGGCCGCCTTCTGCCATCCTGTTTGGCCTGGCAGGAACAGCCCTGAGCCTGACGGTCATGTCATTTAGCAGGAAATTCAGACTCTTTGGAATGGTGGGAGTCAGCATACTGGGGGGCGTGGCCCATAACATCGGTCAGTTTCTCATGGCAGCCTTTGTGGTGAATACCTTTGGCGTATTTTCGTATCTGCCGGTGCTTCTGACGGCCGGGTGTGCGGCCGGGGCCTTGATTGGCCTGCTGGGCGGTATTCTGGTGGGAAGAGTAAACCGGTTTTTCCGCTCCGTTTAACGGATTGCAGCAGGAAAAGTAAGGGTATAAAAGTAAAAAAGTGCATTGTAGTTCCCGGGGCCGAGGGCTATAATGAAAGAAAACCGCTGTAATAGACTGCGGTGTGATGCAAAGAGTGTACAGGGAGGGTAATTCTATGGTTCATGATGCGATTAAGGGATTGGTACAGTATGGACTGGATAAGGGGCTTATATCTGAGGTGGACGCTGTCTATGCCAGGAACCAGATTCTGGATGTGATGGGGATGGATGAGTATGAGGAGCCCCGGGGCACGGTTGAGAGCGGGAATCTGGAGGCCATTTTAAAGGAGCTTCTGGACTGTGCTGCCGTGACAGGCGTGCTTAAGGAGGACAGTGTGGTCTACCGGGACCTTCTTGACACTAAGCTGATGAACTGTCTGATGCCGAGGCCCAATGAGGTGGTGAAGGAGTTCTGGAAACGATATGAGGAATCTCCTGAGAAGGCCACGGACTGGTATTATGGCTTCAGCCAGGATTCCGATTATATCCGCAGGTACCGTATTGCAAGGGATATGAAGTGGACCACGGATACACGTTACGGCACATTGGATATTACGGTAAACCTGTCCAAGCCGGAAAAGGACCCAAAGGCCATTGCAGCGGCCAAGCTGGCCAGGCAGAGCGGCTATCCCAAATGTCAGCTGTGCATGGAAAACGTGGGATATGCAGGGCGGACCAACCATCCGGCCCGGAATAACCACAGAATCATTCCCATCACCATCAATGACAGCCCGTGGGGATTCCAGTATTCTCCCTATGTATATTATAATGAGCACTGCATCGTGTTCAACGGACAGCATGTGCCTATGAAAATCGATAAGGCGGCATTCAGAAAGCTGTTTGACTTTATCAGGCAGTTTCCCCATTATTTCCTGGGCTCCAATGCAGATCTCCCCATTGTGGGCGGCTCCATCCTGAGCCATGACCATTTTCAGGGCGGACATTATACCTTTGCCATGGCGAAAGCGCCCATAGAGAAGCATTTTTCCATAAAAGGGTATGAGGACGTGGAAGCAGGCATTGTGTTCTGGCCCATGTCTGTGCTGCGGCTTCGGGCAGCAGACCCGGACAGACTGACAGAACTGGGGGATGTGGTGCTGGGAGCATGGAGGGGTTATACGGATAAGGATGCATTTATCTTTGCTGAGACAGAGGGAGAGCCCCATAATACCATCACGCCCATTGCCAGAAAGGTTGATGATACCTTTGAACTGGATTTAGTGCTGCGCAATAATATTACGACAGAGGAATTTCCGCTGGGGGTATATCATCCCCACCAGGAACTGCACCATATAAAGAAAGAGAACATTGGCCTGATTGAGGTCATGGGACTGGCTGTACTTCCCTCCAGGCTTAAGACGGAACTGGCTAGGCTGGGAGAATATATGGTGGAGGGCAGGGATATACGCAGCGATGAAGTCCTTGAGAAACACGCTGACTGGGTGGAGGAATTCCTGCCCGGGTATCAGGAAAAAGGCGTCCGGGTGACAAAGGATAATGTGTGGCCCATCCTGCAGGAGGAAGTGGGAAATGTGTTTGCCCGGGTCCTGGAGGATGCAGGCGTCTACAAATGTGATGAAAATGGACGGATGGCATTTGCCAGATTCCTTCATTCCGTGGGGTTTGAAGAGGCGTAAACTGCATGGACGGGGGATGCATCTGCATGGACCTTTGAGTTCAACATTGGCATTGAAATTAAACAATTTTTGAAATTGCACATCTGAATTTTCAGGTACAGGGGCATGAGGCGGAACCACATCCGCCTTCATGCCCCTGTTATTGTATTACATAGGCGGCGCTGCATTGCATGGACAACCGGGGGTACAACGGCTGGATAAGACGCTGACAAAGCAGGGAGCAGGGGTGTTTATTTGTGTAAAAATTTTTTGCAAATCTTCTATCTGTTCAAAATGCCGGTCCTGGATTATGATAATGCATGTAAGGGACGGCACAAGACAGACAGGACTTAAACATAACAGTGCCGGACACATTTTCTTAAGCGCTTAAGAAGAAACAAACACCAGTGACAAACAGGAAAAAGAATGAAAAGACAAATTCCGGAAGAGCCGGAAGGAGGCAAGGGATGAGTAAGTTAATTAATGAGAACTGTATCGTATTCGATATGGAAGGCAGTAAAAAGGATATCATAAGAACCCTGTCAGGGGAGCTGTACAGGGCCGGAAAAATTACAGACACAGAGGAATTTTACCAGGATGTACTGGCAAGGGAAGCCATTACCCCTACCTTCGTGGGATTTGACATGGGCCTTCCCCATGGGAAGACCGACCATGTGCTGGAGGCCAGCGTATGCTTCGGACGTACCAAGGAACCGGTGGTCTGGAACGAGGAGACAGGGGAGACAGCGGATTTAATCATTCTCATTGCAGTACCCTTAAGCGAGGCAGGGGATACACACTTAAAGATACTGGCCAATCTCTCCAGAAGGCTTATGCATGAGGAGTTCAGGGAGTCTTTGAGAAGAAGCACCAGGGAACAGGTGTACACCATATTAGAAGAAGTTCTGGAGGGGTAAGAAAATGAAAGAGCAGCTGAAGATTTTAAAGAAACATATATTGACAGGTACGTCCCACATGATTCCGTTTATTGTGGCCGGCGGTATCCTTTTCTCTCTGGCAGTTATGCTGAATCCGGCCGGCGCAGCCACACCTGAAACCGGCTGGCTGGCAGGTCTGGCACAGATTGGTCTGGGCGGACTGACACTGTTTGTCCCTGTATTGGGCGGTTATATCGCTTACTCCATTGCCGACAAACCAGGTCTGGCCCCCGGTATGATTGGAGCTTATCTGGCCAAGGAAATGGGCGCAGGATTCCTTGGCGGCATGGCGGCAGGCCTGATTGCAGGCGTTGTGGTAAAGGAACTGAAGAAAATCAAGCTTCCGATTTCCCTGAAAACCTTAGGTTCCATTTTCATCTATCCTCTGGTGGGCACCCTGGTGACAGGCGGCATCATTGTGTGGGGAATCGGCGGACCCATTGCGGCTATTATGAACGGACTCACCAACTGGCTGTCCGGCCTGGGAGATGTGGGCAAGGTGCCTCTGGCATCCATACTCGGAGCCATGACTGCCTTTGATATGGGCGGCCCTGTCAATAAGGTTGCAACCCTCTTTGCGCAGACACAGGTGGATACGCTTCCCTACCTGATGGGCGGCGTGGGCGTGGCCATCTGTACACCGCCTATCGGCATGGGTATCGCTACCCTGCTGGCCCCCAAGAAGTACAATGTGGAGGAAAAAGAAGCAGGAAAGGCAGCCATCCTGATGGGATGCGTGGGAATCACGGAAGGAGCCATTCCTTTTGCGGCCAACGACCCCTTAAGGGTAATCCCGTCCCTGATTGTGGGAGCTGTTGTGGGAAATATTATCCCATTTCTTGCAGGTGTCTTAAACCATGCGCCCTGGGGCGGACTCATCGTGCTTCCTGTGGTGGAAGGGCGTATCTGGTACTTTATTGCTGTGCTGGCAGGTGGATTTGTGACCGCACTTATGGTAAACTTACTTAAGAAGAACTATGTGGAAGAGTCCGCTGGAAATGATGCGGAACTGGATGACCTGGATGAGATAACATTTGACGAACTGTAGTGAACGGCAGGTTAGATTGAAGGCAGAATTATCATAAAAGATGAACAAAAGGAGGATTTTACAATGAAGGTAGTTGGTATTACATCGTGTCCGTCGGGAGTGGCACATACATATATGGCAGCTGAAGCTTTGAAGCTGTCCGGCGAGAAGCTGGGAATGGAGGTCCTGATAGAGACTCAGGGCGGTGCAGGCGTGGAGAACCAGTTAAAGCAGAAGGATATTGACGAGGCTGTGTGCGTTGTTCTGGTCAATGATGTGGCCCTGGAGGGACTGGACCGCTTCAAGGGAAAAAAAGTCCTGAAAATGGGCGTGTCAGACCTGATTAAGAAATCGGACGCAGTGATGAAGAAGATTCACGATTCATTCCAGTAAACCCAGGAAACATTCCGGTATAATGGATTTCAGGGGAGTATATAAAAATATCATATGACAACAGATAAGAGGAGTGGGGAGCGCTCCTCTTGTCTGCATATGCAGACAGGAGAAGAATGAGATGTTTAATGGGAGAATGCTTAACATTATCCGGTATCTGAAGGAGCATGGGGAGGCCACTTACAAGGAGATGGCCAGGGTCCTGGGGATATCGGAGCGGAGCATCCGATATGATGTGGACCGGATTAACGACATATTATCCCTGGAGCGCCTGCCGGAGATAGAGAAACACTCCAAGGGTCTGCTGCGCTATCCGCAGTCCCTGGACCTTAAGGGCCTGGAGGACGGCAACGAGGTGGTTTATACCAGCAGGGAGCGGATGTCTATCCTTCTTCTGATTCTGCTCATGAGAAATGAGGACTTGAAAATCAACCAGCTCAGCGGGCAGTTCCGGGTTTCGCGCTCCACGGTAAAGAACGACATGGCGGCTCTGGATGAGCGGCTTAAGAAGGACGGATTGGGAATCGGGTATTCCAATCATTTTTATCTGGCCGGGCCAAAGCTTAAGCGCACCACCCTGATGAACCAGGAATTCAGGAAATACATTGAATATCTAATTAACCCTTTTACAGAGTACAACTCCTATGAATTTTACTGCATCCATATCATCCATAAGGCCTTTGAGGGCGTCTCCATTGCCAATGTGGTGATGGCGGTGGACGGTCTGCTGGAGGAGCTTAAGTGTACCCTGACCAGCAGTTCCTATCTGTGGTATATGTCAAATGTGGTGGTGCTGGTGTGGTTCATCCTCCATGACAAGGACTATCCGCTGGATATTACGGTGATGCCGGACTATGACCGGGAGGTGTATGAGCGGTTTGGGGAGAAGCTGGGCTCCATCATCGGAAAGCCTGTGTCAGGGGAACATATGGCTATGATGGCAAAGATGTTTGACTTTACCAATAAAATGGCGGGGGGGACGGCGGAGGTAGACCCGGTACACACCCAGGAGGTGACGTTTTCCCTGATTTCCGCCATGTCCAGGCGGATGAACATGCCCTTTGACAAGGACACAACCCTGGTGGAAGGGCTGCTGAACCACATGATTCCCCTGATACAGAGAATCAATAACCATGTGGACATCCACGACAATGTCAGCTCCCTTATGCGGCCTGAGGAGCAGCAGTTCTTAAGCATTGTGAAGCAGTGCTGCAAGGAAACGGACACGCTTCTGAATCTGGAAAATGAGGATGAGCTGGTATACCTGACCATCTGCTTCATGGCCAGCATCCGCAGGATGAAGGGAACCCCCTATAAGAAGGTGCTGCTGGTGTGCGGCCATGGATATGGGACCACCACCATGCTGAAGGAATCACTGCTCAGCGAGTACCAGATTCATATTGTGGACACACTCCCCATTTATAAGCTTTCATCCTATCCGGACTGGGCAGCCATTGATTACGTGCTGTCCACCATCCGCATTAACAACAGCCTGCCCAGGCCCTGCCTCACGGTGAACCCCATACTCCAGACCGAGGACAGGGCTGCCATGGACCGGCTTGGCATACCCAGGAAATCCCTTTTGTCCAGCTATTATTCCATTGAGGAAAAACTGGGGTTCCTGGATGAGAATACCAGGGCCAGGGTGATGGACGTGGTGAAGAAGGAGCTGGGATATCAGACTGTCCAAGTATTTCACAGCCCCAAGAGCTTCAGCAGTTTCCTGAAGTTTGACTGTATCATGAGGGCGGACCAGGTGTCTGACTGGCGGGATGCGGTCCATATGAGCGCCGGGCTTCTGGTAAAGCGCGGTTTTGTGGAGGAATCCTATGTTTCCAATATGCTCGGATTCATAGAGGAGCAGGGCTTTTATGCTGTCTCGGATGACTCCTTTGCCCTTCTGCACGGAAAGGGGGCGGAGGGAATCCTTAAGACCAGCCTCAGTCTTCTGGTCACCAGGGAGCCGGTGGAATTTGGGGAGAAAAAGGCGCGGGTCATATTCTGCCTGGCCAGCAAGGATGGGAAGGAGCACATACCTGCTGTGGTCACGCTGATGCGCATGGTGAAGACAACGGCTCTGATTCACGACCTGGAGCAGAGCCGGTCAGCGGAGGAAATATATCAGACTGTGCTGGATTGTGAGTTTGAAGTGTTATGACAAATGGAAAATGTACAGCGGATGACTGGGGTGAATGAGAAAACGGTTTGTGCAACATGCTTAAAAACCAGCTGATTTATTGTGATATAGCGATATTCTTTTATGAGAATATTGACTTTTGTTCCTGGATTGGTATAATCGTGGAGTAAATAGTTGAGTGCAGAGCTTCGGCTTGATTTTGTACAACATGAGTTTGTGGACCTTTCTTTATCAAAGGTCGATGGACTTATGTTGTTTTTTTTGTCCTAAAATAAAATTGGGAGGGGAAAACGGACGGGGTGAATGCACGGATTACTATTATTTTTCCAAAAGACAGGAGTGTACACTCACACCATATTCCTGCCGGTCGTACTATTCTAGAAATCCGGCGGGAAATGGACTACTTCCGGCCAGCCTGCTCCGGCGTGGCGAAGGGCCTGATTCCGGAATTACACATATATGTGTACCGCGCGAAAATTCCGGAACGAGCAGGAGGCTGAACGCAAACCAAATGAAAAGAAAGCGGAGGTTACTCAATTATGTCTAATGGTACTAATTATGCAAAGGATTCAAAAATGACCAGGCGTTATATCATGCTTCTTATTGGAATTTTCTTTATGGGGACGGGAATTTCCCTGATTATTAAATCAGGAACAGGTACATCTCCAATGAGCAGCCTGACCAATGTCATGACCCAGATATGTCCCTTGCTGACATTGGGTATGTACACGTTTTTGCTGAATGTATTGTTTTTTATCGGGGAATTCATTGTGGACCTTAAGAGCTTTTCAGCGTCCAAGTTCCTGCAGCTGATTCCTACCTTTTTCCTGAGCATTGCAGTGGATTTCAACATGTTCCTTGTAAGGGGACTTCATCCTGAAACCTATATGCTGAAGCTGGTGGTGCTCATTATCGGATGCATGTTCTTTGGACTGAGCATTGCGTTCATGGTTTCGGCGGATGTGATTCTTATGCCCGGTGAAGCTTTGATTAAGATTATCTCTGTAAAGTACCAGAAGGAATACGGCAATGTGAAGACCGCAGTGGATGTTTCCCTGGTGGTGCTGGCGGTAATCGTATCACTTATTTTCCTGAACACCATATACGGCGTCAGGGAAGGTACCTTGATTGTAGCATTCACAATCGGTAATTTTTCCCGGTTTTTCAGAGGTTACACAAATAAGCTGGTAAGGGAGGTTGCGCTGCAGTGAGAGAAGGATACCATAACCTGCACATCATAACCGTGGATGGGCAGGACCGTATATACGAGGATGGCGGCATCCTCTACGAGGACGGAGTGATTACCCATGTGGGGGACAGGGCTTACATAGAGGGGAAGGCAAAGGAACTTTACATTGAGCTTAAGGACGGAAAGGGAAGATATCTGTTTCCGGGACTTATCAATACCCACACCCATCTGTATCAGGATATCATGAAGGGGATGGGAAGCGACCTGAGCCTGGAGGAATGGTTCCCCAAGTCCATGGCCCCGGCAGGAGCCGTGCTCCGGGAGAGGCATGTGGCGGCAGGCGTAAGGCTTGGGCTGGCGGAAGCCATCCGCTGCGGCGTGACCACGGTGGCGGATTATATGCAGCTGCAGCCTGTAAAAGGGCTGGGTAAACTGGAACTCACGATTGCAAAAGAGATGGGTGTCAGAATGGTGTACGGCCGGGGCTACCGGGATATCGGCAAAAAAGAACTGGTGGAAAAGCCGGAGGATGTATTTGCGGATGTAACGGCCCTGAAGGAGGAATTTGAAGGGGACGGCATGTTCCGTATATGGCTGGCCCCGGCAGCCGGATGGGGAGCCAGTACCGGGCTTCTTAGGGCGACCAGGGAATATGCGGACCGGAATGACACGCCTGTTATGATGCATATGTTTGAGACAGGAACAGATGATGCAATCAGCCGGGAAAGGAACGGCAAGAGCGCCATCCGCCATTACGAGGAAACCGGCCTGCTGGGTCCCGGCCTGCTGGCCGTACATTCGGTAGCCATTGGGGAAGAGGAAATCAGGGCCTATGCAAGGAACCAGGTGTCTGTCTCCTACAATCCCATTGCCAATATGTATCTTGCATCCGGCGTGGCACCTGTGGGGGAGATGCTGAAGGCAGGGATTACAGTGGCAATCGGCACGGACGGAGCAGGCTCCAACAATGACAACGACATGCTGGAGGCCATGAAGTTTGGGGCTCTGCTGCAAAAGACCTTCCACAAAGACCCGCTGGCCATGACTGCGGGAGGAATGCTCAGGATGGCCACCATAGAAGGGGCCAGGGCATTGGGAATGGACCGGATAACGGGATCCGTTGAAGAGGGAAAGAAGGCGGACTTTTTCCTGTTTGACCCGTCTAAGAGCGTAAAGTCATGCCCGGTCCATGACATTGTGGCAACACTGATTTATTCAGGGGACCATAAGGCAGTGGACACAGTGGTTATTAACGGAAACACGGTTTTGGAGGACGGCAGGTTCCTTCTGGCAGATGAGAAAGAGATTCTGGATGACGCCCAGCTTATGGCTGATGATTTGGTAAGGTGCATACAGGAGAATCAGGGATAAAAACAGAACACAGATGAAATGAGGAGAGTAATATGGCAAAGATATTAGGTATCAGCGGAAGCCCAAGAAACAAATCTACGGAATATGCCCTGAGCGAAGCCTTAAAGAGCATAGAGTCAAGGGACGGCATAGAGACAGGTATGATTACCCTGAGGGGCAAAAAGATTGCGCCCTGCAACGGATGCGGATATTGCAAGAAGAATAAGACGTGGTGCTGTCTGAAGGATGATTTTCAGCCCCTTCTGGAAGAGTTCATGGCAGCGGATGCGTACCTGTTCGGCTCACCGGTCTATGCCTACGGGCCAACTCCTCAGCTGTCTGCTTTTTTCAGCAGGATGCGGCCGCTGTTCCATGTGTATCCGGAAATCATGAGGGATAAAATCGGCAGTGCATTTGCTGTGGGCGGAACCAGGAACGGGGGAGAGGAAGCCACTATAACGGCCATGCATAACATGATGATGGCAAGGGGGATTAACATTGTCTGTAACGAGGTATACGGCTACGCCGGAGGCTATATCTGGTCCAAGGACCAGGGGCAGGAAGGCGTTGATGCAGATGAAGTCGGTATGGGAGGACTTAAGAAGCTGGCAAACAAGCTGGCTGATATGGCACTCATCCGGGAATACGGCAAGAAGGCGTTGGCAGAAAGAGAGGCAGCATTGCATGAGCGGAATTAAGGATTTAAGAGATTTTCTGGCAGTTTTAAAGGACAACAAACTGTTGTTTGAGACAGAACGGGAGGTAGACTGGAAATATGAAAGCTGACGTTAGATAACGATACTTTTGAAAACACTGGAAAATCAAGGTTTTTCGAGCGACGGACAAGCAGGGTATTGTACTAAAAACTGAATACGACGCAGAAGCGGCGTTTCTTACTCTCTACATGGGAGAACAGGAACGCCGCTTTTTTCATGCCCTTTGTTACGCAGTAGGGGCAGAAAAAGCCTTGCTACAAGCGGTTTTGCGGGTGTGTATCTGGCGCGGCAAGGGATTTATACCTTATTCCCCGAAACCGCGCTTCTACTGCGTAACAAATCCAAAGCAAAGGAGCTATGAACTATGGCAGTTTTCAGAGTGGAACGGAACAAGGGCTACACCGTAATGAGCAACCACCACCTACGCAACAAGGAGCTTTCCCTAAAGGCAAAGGGGCTGTTGTCGCAAATGCTGTCACTCCCCGAAGATTGGGACTACACCTTGAAAGGCTTATCCCTTATCAACCGGGAGAAGATAGACGCTATCCGCGAAGCCATTAAGGAGCTTGAACGCGCCGGGTATATCGTCCGTTCAAGGGAGCGCGACGAGAAAGGACGCTTGCGGGGCGCGGACTATGTGATATTCGAGCAGCCGCAGCCGCCTACGCCGGATTTACCAACATTGGAAAATCCAACATTGGATAATCCAACACAGGAAAAACCAACATTGGAAAAACCTACGTTGGAAAATCCAACGCAATTAAATAAAGATATACAAAGAACTGACTTACCAAAAAAAGAAAAAATAATTACTGATGAACAAAGTACCCATTCCATTCCTATCCTTTCCCCTAACCCCTCTCCTTGCAGAGAAGCGGCTACGCCGCCGGAACGGAAAGGAACGGAAGCGACAGCACAGAGCGCAGTTGATATATACCGGGAAATCATCAAGGACAATATCGACTACGACATTCTCAAACAGGACATGAAGTTTGACAGTGACAGGCTTGACGAGATTGTAGACCTCATGCTTGAAACCGTATGCACCGCCAGAAAGCGGGTACGGATTGCGGGGGACGACTACCCGGCAGAGCTTGTGAAATCTAAGTTTATGAAACTGGACGGCGAGCATATCCGCTTTGTGCTTGACTGTATGCGGGAGAACACAACGAAAATCCGCAACATCAAGCAATATCTGAAAGCAGCCCTTTTCAACGCCCCGTCCACTATCGGCAATTATTACACTTCCCTTGTCGCCCATGACATGGCAAGCGGCGCACTGTCACCGAAAAAGCCGCAGTACGGCGACCCGGACTATTATTCATGCAACGAGGGCGAAAGCCTGTAACCACCCACAACCACAAAAGGAGGATTTTATTATGGCACAGAAAATGACAGGAGCATTGGTATTTGACGAGCGCACCGACCGTTACGACATCCGCTTTGACTTAAACAGCTACTACGGGGGCTTGCATTGCGGCGAGTGCTTTGACGTATTCGTGCGGGGCAAGTGGAAGCCGACCCGGATTGAGTACGGCGACAACTGGTATCTTGTGGGTATCAGAGCCGAGGACTTGAACGGGCTGCGGGTGCGTATCTGACCGCCGCCCCATAAAGAAACGCGAAAGGAGGACGCGACAAATTGCAGGACGAAGTAAACGAAAAGACCATAGCCCTTTACATCAAGACCGGGAAGCTGACCGCCCAGACGCTCCAAAAGGCAATGAAAGCCATACTGTCAAAGGGCAAAAAGCAGCTTGCAAAACCGCCACAGGGCAAGCAGAGCTTAAAGCAGCTTATGAAGCAGAACGCGGGCGTTTCCAACATTGAGATTACCGAGGGCAATATCAAAGCCTTTGAGAGTACGGCGAAAAAGTACGGTATCGACTTTGCGCTGAAAAAGGACGCGACGGAAAGCCCGCCCCGCTATCTGGTTTTCTTCAAGGGGCGGGACGCGGACGTGCTGACCGCAGCCTTTAAGGAATTTTCCGCAAAAAAGCTGACACAGGAGAAAAAGCCCTCAATCCGAAAGCTGCTCTCTACCCTCAAAGAAGCTGCACAGGGCAGAAACGCGGAACGGGCAAAGGTCAAGAACAAGGACAGGGAGGTATCGCTATGAAGCC